>ERZ802822.499-NODE-499-length-27245-cov-18.863700_pt1 | contig 27245 bp, 19 predicted proteins | sample MGYA00345649_ERZ802822 | MGnify/ENA primary metagenome ERZ802822 (study PRJEB30503, sample SAMEA104212359) | marine metagenome | biome: Westerlies Biome; feature: [SRF] surface water layer (ENVO:00010504) within the epipelagic zone...; material: water...
TTCGCCCCTCCAACAGCTCAATTTGCCGTGCGAGAGGCAAAGCATTTGGCGCAAAATGTTGTTGCAGCCCTTCAAAACCGGAGTTTGAAGAATTTTCATTACAGTTCAAAAGGATCGCTGGCCTCGCTTGGCGCTGGGCGCGGTGTTGCTGAAGTTTATGGTATCAAGTTGACCGGTCGTTTGGCTTGGCTGTTATGGCGGGTCTATTACATTTCGTTTCTGCCCGGCACGCAAACCCGCATCTCCGTGCTTTGGAATTGGCTGATGGACGGGTTTTCCCCCCGCTCAGTGGTTCAGATTAATTCGGAAAAGCCGCAAGATGCGCGATATGTTTTATACCGCGCGGGGGATCGAATTTACGAAAATGGCGCGCGCTCAGACGGGTTTTACACGATTGCTAGCGGCAGCGTCGAAATTACTGGCATAGATCCCGCAACCGGGGAAGAGACATCACGCGTTCTTAACGCGGGTGAGCACTTTGGGGAACGCTTGCTTATTGGCGCAACGCGGCGGATTGCCACCGCGGTTGCGGTCGAAGACACAAAGGTTTTGGTGTTAACGCGCGATGAGTTTTTGAAGCTTGCTGAGGGTCTTCCCTTCTTTCGCACATATTTCGAAACCCATTTACAAAACTCGGGGCTTGGAAGCATCGAGTCTGAAAACAGAGATAGAGCTTTATAAATGTTGGAAATACTGGATTTGTTTTTCATGTAGGGTTTCATGCGGCGCGCTTATAAGGCCACGCTTTAATTCGTTAAACATTTGGAACGCGCACCAAACTTGCTTAATCCGGCTGTGACATCCATCATCAGTCAAACCCGTTATATCGAAAATAAAATGCTTTAACCAATCAGCGCCCGCCCCAGAACCGTGCCGGGTATAAAACACTTAGTCAGATCGTTGACAGCAATCCGCAACTGTTGCTTTCTACCCATCTCATCACTTGCTTCAAAAAGGTATTTTCATGTCTCAACAATTTGCGCGCTTTCCTAGCCTATCGGGAAAAACAGTTTTTATGACAGGCGGTGCCTCTGGGATTGGCGCCGAGATTGTTAAGGCCTTTTCCGATCAAGGTGCGAAGGTTGGGTTTTTAGATCTCGATCAGACAGGCAGCGCAGAATTGGCTGAAACGCTCGGCCAGAATGTCACGTTTGAAATTTGTGATCTGCGCGATATTACCGCGCTCAAGTCGGCCTTGGATGCGTTGATTGGCCGGATTGGCACCGCCGATGTGGTGGTGAACAATGCTGCAAGAGATGACCGGCATGATTGGCAGGATGTCACAGTTGAGTATTGGGACGAACGCATGGCTACAAATTTACGTCACCAATTCTTTACCTTACAACATCTTGCGCCAGGGATGATCGAACGCGGTGGCGGGTCTATTATAAATATCGGCTCGAATTCATGGTGGGAGGCAGGGGGCGGTTTTCCAGCCTATGCGACCGCAAAATCGGCCGTGCATGGCCTGACCCGTACGATGGCGCGTGATTTGGGAAAACACCGCATTCGCGTCAATACTGTTGTACCAGGCTGGATAATGACGGAGCGCCAAAAAGACCTTTGGGTCACGCCGGAAGGTTTGGAAAATCAGCGCAAAAGGCAATGCCTTCCAGACTTGATCGATCCGGTATATGTGGCGCGCATGGTCCTCTTTTTGGCGTCAGATGATGCAGCCATGTGCACGGCAAATAACTATATGGTCGAAGCGGGTTCGATCTAACATTGGAGCGTTCATAAGCTGACGTTAAATACTTTTGAATGGCTTTGGCTATTCTGATTGCGCGGCTTCAATTTTTCGCCATTTGGCTACGTTTTTATTATGCTCGGCCAGCGTTTCGGCAAAGGCATGTCCGCCCGTGCCATCGGCAACGAAAAACACCAGATTTGTCGACTCGGGGTTCAAAGCGGCTTCAATACTCGCCTTGCCGGGATTGGCGATCGGCGTCGGGGGCAATCCTTTATTCGTATACGTGTTCCAAGGGGTGTCTTTGCGCAATTCACTGCGCCGCAAGCCGCGCCCCAGCACAGCTTGACCTTTCGTAATGCCATAAATCACCGTTGGGTCGGTTTGTAGCGGCATGCCTCTGTTCAAACGGTTGATAAACACGCTGGCAACCAGACGCCGCTCGGCAGCCATGGCGGTTTCCTTTTCGATAATTGAGGCAAGTATCAGCGCCTCTTGGGGTGTCGCAAGAGGCAACCCCTCGGCGCGCAGCGCCCAAGCCTCACTCAAATAGCTTTCTTGGGTTTGGCTCATGCGTTGCAGCAGTCCTGTTCTTGTATCTCCTTTGCGCAACTCATAACTGATCGTTGCAATGCTGCCTTCGGCCGGAATTTCAAGAATATCGCCGGTTAAAATATCGATATTTGATAAGGCTTCGACCACCTGCCAAGAGGTTATGCCCTCGGCCATGGTTAAACGGAAGCGTAGGCCCGGGAGCGCAACCGCCTCCTTATAGGCTGCTGGCGGCGCTTGTGACAGGTCAAAACTATCGATTTCTACCAATTTTTGCGTGACGGGATCCATTTCGCGAATTTGAGCTTGCGTTGTATTAATTCCCAATCGGAACACGATTTCAGTACCGCAGGTATTTGCCCCACCACGGGTTACAATATCGGTGATCTCGCGCATTGAAGACCCTTGGGGAATTAAGAAACTGCCTGCTTTTAACTGCGCCGTTTTGTTTTCATACTCACTGCCAATACGAAATATCGCAGGTTGAGACAGGGCACCCATCTCGTCTAATTGCTGCGATAACTTGCGCATGGTTTGACCTCGGTCAACCAGCAAACATTTTGCTTCAGAAAGCGGACCGGCCCCATAATATTGCGCCTGCCCCCAAAGCGCGAGCGCACCGATCAGCAGAAACACCAAGATTAGAAAGGTCAGCGCATTCGACGCCGCGCTTCGCCACATTAGCGGGCTTTACCCAAAAGGAGTGAGGCGTTAGTGCCTCCAAAGCCGAATGAGTTTGAAAGGGCAACGTCAATTTTGCGCGGACGGCTTGCATTCGCTGCCAAATCAACCGCAGTTTCCACCGCGGGATCATCAAGGTTGATGGTTGGGGGCGCCACTTGATCTCGAATTGCCAGAATGGTGAAGATCGCTTCAATGGCGCCTGCAGCCCCCAAAAGGTGGCCAGTGGCGGATTTTGTTGAGCTCATGGTCAAATTTGAAGCTGCCTCACCCATCATGCGTTCTACTGCGGCCAATTCAATCACATCTGCCATTGTCGAAGTGCCATGCGCGTTAATGTAATCAACTGCCTCTGGTTGCAACGCGGCTTTTGACAAAGCAGCGCGCATGGCGCGCTCGCCGCCTTCGCCATCTTCAGATGGGGCGGTAATGTGATAGGCATCCCCAGACAGCCCATAGCCCAAAACTTCGGCGTATATTTTGGCGCCGCGCGCAACAGCGTGTTCATATTCTTCTAGCACAACCACGCCGCTGCCTTCGCCCATCACGAAGCCGTCACGATTGCGATCATAAGGGCGCGAGGCCGCTTGTGGATTATCAACATAATTGGTCGAAAGCGCTTTACACGCGTTAAACCCGGCTATTCCGATTTCGGAAATTGCGGCCTCGGCTCCTCCGGCCACCATCACGTCTGCATCATTGGTTTGGATCAACCGGGCGGCATCGCCAATTGCATGCGCTCCCGTGGAGCAGGCGGTCACCACCGAGTGATTTGGGCCTTTAAACCGAAAACGGATACTCACTTGCCCGGAAACAAGGTTGATCAACGCTCCGGGGATAAAAAACGGCGACACCCGACGTGGCCCGCGTTCTTTGATTAAGATGGCGGTTTCGGCAATTGAATTAAGCCCACCGATTCCCGATCCGATCATAACTCCGGTGCGCAGACGCCCCGTCTCATCCTCGGGCATCCAACCAGAATCCTCAACCGCCTCAACAGCGGCAGCTATCCCATATAGGATAAAATCATCTATTTTCCGTTGCTCTTTGCCCGCGAGAACATCATCGGCATTGAAGCTTGCGCCGCTGCCATCGCCTAGCGGCACTTCGCAGGCATATTTCGTTGCAAACTGCTCAGCATCAAAGCGCGTGATGCGGCCCGCGCCAGATTGCCCGGCCAATATGCGTGACCACGTGGCCTCGACGCCATTCGCCAATGGCGTTACCATTCCAAGACCTGTGACAACCACTCGACGCATCAGCCCGTCCTTCTAATCTAATTATTTCACCTGCGACCTCAGGGTCTGTAAATACGTCTATTTGTTAGAAATCACAAGAATTAGGACTTCGGATTTGTAATAAAAAAAGCCCCTGCCATTACTGACAGAGGCCGTATTCAGCATTTACGGGTGCAAGCTTACGACGCTTCACCGATAAATTTGACGGCATCTCCAAATGTTTGGATGTTTTCTGCGGCATCGTCGGGAATTTCAATTCCGAACTCTTCTTCAAAAGCCATGACCAATTCTACTGTGTCCAAGCTGTCGGCGCCAAGGTCATCAATGAATGATGCATTGTCTGCCACTTTATCTTCTTCAACACCAAGATGCTCCACAACAATCTTTTTAACGCGGTCTGCGATATCGCTCATTATTCATTCCTCATTCTATGCGGGCCGAGCCCGGTTAACCACTCTGCGAGTGGGTCTTACCTGTTTGGTGGCCTCCCTAAGCCACAGGCGCGAACCAGTCAAGAGCACTTGCCAAACACGCGCTGGCATTCATGCGCCGCCTATAGCACAGCTTATCAATTAGGCAAATGATTTCGGCGCAAATTTACCTTTTTGCACAAATCTAAAAACCTGCGATTTTTCTTTATCCGTGAACAGCTCGCGCTTACTGGCGTGCTCTAAATCATTGCCATGCCACCATTCACATGCAAAGTGCTGCCTGTCACGTAGCCAGCGCCATCGCTTGCCAAATACCCAACTGCGCTAGCTATATCTTCCGCGGCGCCCATCCGGCCCGCGGGAATTTGCGCTAAAATTGCCTCTTTGCGATCGTCGGCCAATTTATCTGTCATTGCAGTCGCGATAAACCCTGGCGCAACCACGTTTACCGTAATACCGCGGCTGGCAACTTCATAAGCCAGCGATTTTGACATACCAACCATTCCAGCTTTTGAGGCCGCATAATTGCCTTGACCGGGATTGCCCGTCGCGCCCACCACCGAGCTGATATTGATTATCCGCCCCCACCTCGATTTCATCATACCGCGCAGCGCGCCTTTGCACAGCTTCATCGTGGCGGTGAGATTGACATTAATTACGGTTTGCCATTCCTCATCCGACATCCGCATGAATAAATTATCGCGGGTGATACCTGCATTGTTTACTAAGATATCGAGGCTACCAAGGGCGTCTATGGCTTGCTTGGGTAAAGCCTCAACCGCGGCCATATCGTTTAAGTTGCAGGGCAATATAAAGGCTCTTTCGCCCAGTTCGTTGGCAAGTCTCTCGAGCGGTTCCTGCCGCGTTCCACTTAACGCAACTTTGGCACCCGCGGCGTGTAACCTGCGGGCGATCGCGCTGCCAATTCCACCTGATGCTCCAGTTATCAGCGCGTTTTTATTTATTAAAACATGCATTTAAAACCCCACTCTTATGTATTAATCGCGGCGGATATATCATCAGGCGTTGCGATATTTCTACACGCAACTGCCCGATCAATGCGCCGCACCATCCCCGTAAGCGCTTTACCAGCGCCGATTTCCCAAATCTCTGACACTTGCTGCTCAACCATCCACTGCACCGATTCACGCCAGCGCACCGAAGCCGTAATCTGTTGAAACAACAACTCGCGAATTTGTTCAGGTGCGCTGACGGCTTCGGCTTTGACATTGCAGACCAAGGGCACTTTTGGGGCCGTGATGGCGACCGTTGATAAGGCTTGCGCCATTTCTGCCGCAGCAGGGGCCATCAAATCGCAATGAAACGGAGCGCTTACCGGCAACAGCAAGGCGCGTTTCGCGCCCGCCTCTTTGGCCAAAGCAATGGCTCTTTCCACCGCTCCTACATGGCCCGATACGACAACTTGACCTGGATCATTATCATTGGCGGCTTGACAGATATCGCCCTGTGCAGCCTCCGCCGCAAGCTTTGCAACAGCTGCAAAATCAAGGCCAAGGATAGCGGCCATCGCGCCCACGCCAACCGGCACCGCCGATTGCATTGCCTGCCCGCGCTTGCGCAACAGCCGCGCTGTATCGGCCACGGACAAAGCGCCTGAAATCGCCAAGGCTGAATATTCTCCTAAAGAATGGCCGGCCACATAATCAACACCGTCTAAGCCCAAGCCCTCTGATTGCAACGCTCGAAACGCCGCCAAAGACGTGGCCATCAACGCGGGCTGTGCGTTTTTCGTTAGGGTTAACTCGTTCAGATCTCCCTCCCAGATCAACCCGCTCAGTTGCTCATTCAACGCGTCATCAACTTCCTGAAAAACGATTTTTGCCTCGGGATAGGCCACAGATAATGCCCGCCCCATTCCAATCGTTTGAGCGCCCTGCCCTGGGCAAACATATGCGCGTGCCAATGCTCTTTTCCTTTTTTATTGCTTTTGACCGAGATATCCAACCCAAGCGGGCGGTGCAATGCTTTTCACCAAAACCCGTTCAGCCAGCACCATTGCTTTAAAGGCTGGGCGGCCTCAGCGAGGGCCAATCACATTGTCTGTGCCAAGCCTCGGCCATGCATAATAGCTTTAAATCATCGCCCCTTGCGGCCATAAGCTGCAACCCGAAGGGCAATCCTGCAGCGCCAAAGCCAGCAGGAAGATTAACCACTGGCACCCCCAAAAGGCTGGCAGGCGTAACGATTTGCATCCAGCGATGATAACTGTCCATAGGTTGCGCGTTTATATGGCTTGGATGGGCTAGGTTGGCTTTAAAAGGCCAAATCTGCGTTGAAGGCAAAATAATAGCATCATAGGTTTCAAGAAGTTTCATATATTTCTTAAACCAACTTGTGCGCAAAACGCTGGCCGCGTGCAGCTCTTGGCCGGTAAAGCTTAAACCGCGCTCTATCTCCCAAATCGCCTCGGGTTTTAACAGCTTGCGGTGATCAGGCGCATGATAATGCGCGGCTTCTGAACAGGCAATTGCCCAGGATCGAAGGATGGTCCAACTTTGCCAAATATCATCTAGAGAAAACGGAGCCTCAAGACTGTCCACATCCGCGCCCAGCTCTTTAAACGCATAAACCGCCGCGTCTGATGCGCTAATAAGTTCGGGTTCGATTTGCAATTGCCCCGACCAATCGCCCAGCCACGCCAGACGCTTTCCGTGCAAATCGGGCTGCATCAGATTTAAGTAATCTTGCGCCTCTAAACCTTGAGGTTGCCGCTTGTCACGCCCCGCTTGCACGCTTAAAAAAGCCGCCAAATCGCGCGGTGATCGCGCCATGGGGCCCTGCGTGGTGTTTTGCTGCAAAAACATCTCAGCGCCAGGCTCAGAGGGCACCAAACCAAAACTTGGCCGAAATCCGTAGACATTGTTCCAGGCCGCGGGATTGCGCAAAGATCCCATCATATCCGAGCCATCTGCTAAAGGTAGCATGCGGGTAGAGAGCGCCACCGCAGCTCCGCCAGAGGATCCCCCTGCGCTTTTGCTCAGATCATACGGGTTAAAGGTTGTGCCATGAACCGGGTTGTATGTATGACTGCCAAGGCCAAACTCGGGCGTATTGGTTTTTCCAATGATGATCGCCCCCGCAGCGCGCACGCGTGCAACCGCAATATCATCTTTTTCTGAGATGTAATCTGCAAAGATAGCAGAGCCCATAGAGCTGGGCATGTCTTTGACATCATGCAGATCTTTAATCGCTATTGGCAGCCCATGCATCCAACCTGTGCGGCTTGATTTATCCGCCTGCGCCGCTTGGGCCAGCAGATCCGCCTCCTCACGCAGGGATATTATCGCATTTACTTGCGGATTTATCGTTTTGATGCGGGCCAAGGTGTCCTGCATCAGCTCAACCGCGCTAATTTCGCGCCTGTTTAACAGCTCTGCCTGCGCAAGCGCGCTTTTGAACAGGGCGCTCATTCGCTGCGGCTGCTTTGGCTATATGCGCAGCCGTTACGCGGAAAAAACACAGCTAGCATGTTGAGGCTGCCATACCCTAGTGTTGTGGCACAGCAGCGCATTTAATGCGCGTTCCGAGTTTGCAAGAATATCCACCTAACAACGCCGCGCTCAGTCAAGATCACTGGCCTCTGCCCTCGTTTTTCCTGATACGTCCTGCGCCAAAGTGGCCGCCATGAATGCGTCTAAATCTCCATCCAAAACTCCTTTTGTATCAGAGGTTTCATGTCCCGTGCGAAGATCTTTCACCATCTGATAAGGTTGCAAAACGTAAGATCGGATTTGATTGCCCCAACCGGCATCGCCTTTATTCTCATGGGCTTCGTTAATTGCAGAATTACGGCGGTCTAACTCCATTTGATAAAGCCGAGACTTCAAAGCTTTCATCGCAATATCACGGTTTTGGTGCTGCGATTTTTCGGAGCTGGTGACCACGATGCCTGTTGGGTGATGGGTGATGCGCACCGCAGAATCGGTGGTGTTCACATGTTGCCCCCCGGCCCCGGACGAGCGGTATGTATCTATCCGAATATCTGCAGGGTTGACCTCAATATCAATATTATCATCCACCACGGGATAGACCCAAACCGAGCAAAAAGATGTGTGACGCTTGGCGGCGGAATCAAAAGGAGAAATACGCACCAAACGATGCACCCCGCTTTCAGATTTTAACCATCCATAAGCGTTTTGACCGCTAATCTTATAGGTCACCGATTTGATGCCAGCTTCTTCCCCGGGCGTTTCCGATTGCATTTCGATTTTATAACCGGCTTTTTCAGACCATCGCAGATACATCCGCGCCAGCATCGAGGCCCAATCGCAGCTTTCAGTGCCTCCCGCGCCCGAATGCACTTCGAGAAACGTATCATTGCTGTCAGCTTCGCCGTTCAATAAGGCTTCAAGCTCTTTTGCCGCGGCTTTCTTAGCCAGTTCGACCAAAGCGTTTTGGGCATCAGCAATCACTTCTTGATCGTCTTCCATCTCGCCCAATTCGATCATTTCAATATTGTCATTCAGATCTTGCGCGATACTGTTATGAACCGCCACTGCATCCACAAGGCTCTGGCGTTCGCGCATCAATTTCTGCGCGTTCTCTGGATTATTCCAGAGGTCGGGATCTTCCACCCGTGCATTAAATTCTTCCAGTCGATGCGAGACGGTGTCCCAATTTAAACGTTGCCGAAGCAAGGCCAATGATTTGTTAATTTCAGATACAGTCGTTACGATGTCAGCGCGCATGGGTTTCCCAGTTTTAAAGCGTTGCGCTAGGGTTTACAGAAGCCAGCCAGAACTGACAAGGTGAGCGCTTTTGCTTTGGCAACCGTCGTTGCAACCTTCAATACAACCCCCCAGAGCTCAGCGTGCCGATGCTAGCTTTGGGCCCAACCTTTACGCTTTTTCCCGAAGAGGTCTGGATTTCGCGGCTGATTTGTTCTTCGGTATCTATACGCTCAAAATTGCTGCCCATCGCGAATCCCCCATCGAAAGCCACCCCAAATATTGGCTCTTCGCCGTCACGAAAAAATTCGGCAACAACGTGGTCGCCTTCGGCGTCATCAGCAAGGCGTGCCCCCGTGAAACGATCGATATTTATAAATTGCCCTTCCTCTGGCACGATAAATGGCCCGCCGCCGAATTTTTCTGTGGCAGCTTGCATAAATTCATTGAAAACCGGACCGCACATGCCGCCGCCAAAAGCGCGTTTCCCGAGCGGTTTGGGTAAATCATGTCCAATATAGCAACCGGCAACGAAATTACTGGTAAACCCAACAAACCAAACGTCTTTTGACTGGTTCGTTGTGCCGGTTTTACCCGCTGCAGGCACCCCTAAGTTGATGCTGTTGCTCGCTGTCCCTCGATCTACAACGCCCTGCATCATCGAGGTGAGTTGATACGCGGTTGTCGCATCCATTATCCGCTCGCGATTCGAAACGATCAGCGGTGCGCGATTGGCCGGAATTGTTTCAAACCCACATTCAAAGCACTCGCGTTCATCATGGCTGTAAATGGTTTTTCCATACCGATCTTGAATCCGATCCACCAAGGTGGGTTGCACGCGTTCTCCGCCATTGGCAAACATCGCATAAGCGGCAACCATTTTGTATAGGGTGGTTTCTTGCGCGCCTAAGGAATTCGCCAAAAACGGGTTCATACGATCATAAACGCCAAAGCGCACGGCGTAATCACCAATCACATCCATCCCGACTTCCTGAGCCAAACGAATGGTCATCAAATTGCGAGACTGTTCGATGCCAGTGCGCAACGGCGTTGGTCCGTAAAACTTATCTGATGAGTTGCGCGGCGTCCACAACCCTTGCGGCGTATCAATTTCGATCGGTGCATCAATCACGATTGTTGCGGGTGAATAGCCACTATCAAGCGCTGCGGCGTAAACAAAGGGCTTAAAACTTGAGCCTGGCTGCCGGTCTGCTTGGGTCGCGCGGTTATAAACCGACGCTTCATAAGAAAACCCGCCCTGCATTGAAATAACCCGGCCCGTATTCACATCCATGGCCATAAACGCGCCCTGCACTTCTGATACTTGGCGCAAGGACCATCGTTCAAAAGCGCCCGCCTCATCCAGAAGGGCCCGCACCAAAACCACATCGCCCAGCGACAAAAGATCAGAGGCGCGTTTGGCTTTTGGGCCAAGGCTGCCATCGGCCTTTTGTTTGCTGGCCCAAGTGACGTCACGCGAGGGAATCCAATGCCCATCTTCATCATCTTCAACGCCTTCAATGCCGATTTGCGCCGATTTTTTGCCAAGTCGAAGAACAACAGCTGGATACCATTGGCCATCCAGCTTTATTCCGCGTGGCACCTCAATATCGCTTAGTGCTGCGCGCCACTGCTCTTCGCTGGTTAGCCGCTCGGGCTCGATTGCAAGGCCGGTTCCGCGCCAAATGCCTTGAGCCCGGTCATAGGATTCAAGCGCGCGTTGAAGCGCAATTTCCGCCACCGTTTGCAATTCAGGATCAAAGGTGGCGCGGACGGTCATACCCCCTGAGAAAAACGCCTCTTCGCCAAAATCAGCGCTCAACTGACGTCGAATTTCATCGCTAAAATACCCTCGGCGCGGCAAAGCTGATCGAAAGCTTTTAAAATCTCCATTTTGAACCGACAGCAACGGTTGCGCCGCCTCCGCGCGATAGGCCGCCTCTTCCAAAAAGCCATTTTGCCACATTTCCTTCAACACATAATTACGACGATCAAGCAAGCGCTGTTTGCGCCGGACGGGATGAAAATCGGACGGGGCTTTGGGCAGAGAGGCTAAAAAAGCCGCTTCATGAGGGGCCAATTCATCTAAGGTTTTATTAAAATAGGTTTGTGCCGCTGCCGTCACGCCATATGAGTTTTGGCCTAAGAAGATCTCGTTTAAATAGAGCTCTAAAATACGCTCTTTATTCAAGGTGTTTTCAATTCGCGTGGCCAGAATGATCTCTTTGATCTTACGCTCAGCGCGGCGCGACCCATCCAATAAAAAGTTCTTCATCACCTGTTGCGTGATGGTTGAGGCCCCCCTGACCCGGCGCCCACCAGAGCGCGCGGCATCAACTGCCGCAGATAGAATGCCACGCAAATCATAGCCCGGATGCGAATAAAAATTCTTATCTTCGGCAGAAATAAAGGCTTGTTTAATCAGAAGCGGCACATCCTGGGCTCCGGTAAACAACCGACGTTCGCGCGCAAATTCATCGACAATACGACCTTCACCAGAATAAATCCGGCTAATGGTGGGCGGTTTATATTGCGCCAATGATTCATGTGAAGGAAGATCACGGCCATAAATCCAAAACACTGCGCCGATTGTTAACGAAAAAGCAACAACCGACATCGTCAAGAACGTAAACACACCCCCAAAAAAAGATAAAACAATACGTAGCATTGCCCGCCCTAAATTAGTCCACGTCTTATAAACAGGCTTTGACCTAGGGTCAAAAGGCTTCGATCAAACTCGTTCAATTCACCGCCTACGCAAAGGCGCGATTTGCTTTTCTCGCGCATACCAAATCATCACGCCAAGCCTAACGCCTTCGGCAAATCTCGCCCGCCATTCAGCATTTTGAAGATTTGCCAGATCCGTTTCTGTGGACATAAAACCCGCTTCAATCAAAATCGCCGGAATATCAGCGCCTTTTAAAACCGAAAATCCCGCTTTACGCAAAGGTTTTGCATTGAGCCCTCCCAAGACGCGGGACAATCCTTTCACGACAGATTCTGCCAAAATTTCAGAGCTTTGCATATTTTCCAAGCGGCTCAAATCCAAAAGCGCCATCGCAACATCTTCATCAATCGCGTTTAAATCCACGCCCTGCAGTACAGAATCGGGTTCATGGCGCAACACCAATGATTGCGAGGCGCTTTCAGACGCACGTGCAGGCAAAGTGTAGACCGTGGTTCCATAAGCCGTGCCCTCGACCAACGCATCCGCATGCAAAGAAATTATCAGATCCGCTTTTACAGCTTGCGCCAACGAAACGCGCGCTTCGAGCGGTACAAATTTATCTTCCAAACGCGACAAAACGACATCTACGCCCTCAACGCGCAGCAAACTTTCTTTCAACTCTTTCGCCAAGCTTAGCATCAAGCCAGCTTCATTCACATCGCCAACTATAGCCCCTGGGTCGATCCCGCCATGGCCCGGATCAATCAGAACCGTCAATCGATTTTCTGTTAAAGCCGGCGCCTTCACTGCGGATTTCAAGGCAAGCTCTAGTTCTGAATTTGTAGCTTTTTGCAGCGCAAAAAGCGAAAATTCAACCATCGTGACCGGCGTTAACACCAAGTTCAGCACGGCAGAACCATCCGATGTGTTTACATTCAAATCGGCCGTTTCAAGGCGCATCGGCGATGTCAGGTCGAACCGCAGGACTGAAAGCTGCGAAGGGGTTTCAAAATAGGTAACTTGCTTGATTTCTTTGCTTTTATTAAAGTCATAAGTGCCTATATCAATGGGATAAAGCGCATTAAATTCAACCTCCATCCGCAGTGGGTTTTGCAGAAAATAGACCCGATAAGGCACGCCTTGGCTAAGATTTAAATTTATCCGTACGCCATCCCATAACAGATCCTCGACGCTGCTGTCCCTGACGCGTAAGCGGGCCAAGCCTTGGATGGCCGGCACGTTTATATCCACGGTTTCTTTGGCTTGCGTCATGCCCGTGCAGAAACCGGTAACTGGGGACAGCAACGTTGTTAAAGCCAGCAGATTGCGAAGAAACCAAATCATGCCGCAAAGCCTTTCTTCTGCATAAATTGCTTTAATCTATGCAACCCTTCCTGAATATCTTCGCTGCTGCCGGCGTAAGAAAACCGCAAACTTCCCGCCCCGCGCTGGGTGTCAAAATCCAAACCAGGAGTGACGGCCACGCCTGCCTCTTGCAAAATCTGGCGGGCGAAAGACAGGCTGTCGGATGTCAGATGCGAGATATCAGCATAAATATAAAAAGCACCATCCGGAGGCGCGATCCGATCAAATCCAGCCTCTGGCAAGCCATCAATCATCAGGCGGCGGTTTTTCTCGTAGACGGCTTTATATGCGATCAACTCTTCGCGGCACTCCATTGCAGCAAGCGCCACAACTTGGCTGGCATGCGGCGCGCAGATAAACATATTTTGCGCCAAACGTTCAACCTGACGAATGTGGTTTTCGGGCACTACCATCCAGCCAATGCGCCATCCCGTCATCGAAAAATATTTCGAAAATGAATTAATCACGTAGCAATTATTGGTTATCTCTAACGCGCTTACCGCCTTGGTTTCATATTCAATTCCGTGATAAATTTCATCGCTTATAAAGGCCGCTTCACTGCGCTCAGTAGCCTTAATCAATGCGCCCAATTCCCCCCGCGATAGCATCGTTCCGGTTGGGTTGGACGGTGAGGCAACCAGCAATCCGTTCAAGCTTAAACTTGCAAGATCGGTAGGATGCGGTTGAAACTTATTTGCAGCGCTTGTTGGAATATCCACCGCAGTTAAATCAAGCGCTTTTAAAATTTGCCGGTAACTGGGATAGCCCGGCGCGCCAATGCCTACCCGCTCTCCAGCATCAAACAAGGATGTAAAGGATAATAAAAACCCAGCAGATGAACCCGACGTTACAATCACCCGGTTTGAATCCAAATCAACATCATACCATTCGCCATAGAGATCAGCGATCTTAGAGCGCAGTTCGGGCAAACCAAGCGCAACCGTATAACCCATCGCGGTTGCATTTAAACTATCGCGTAGCGCGTTTCTGGCCCCCAAGGGCGCCGGAGTTGCGGGTTGCCCGACTTCCATATGAATAATATGGCGTCCCGCCGCCTCTGCCTGACGCGCAGCTTCCATCACATCCATCACAATAAAGGGATCTACGGCGCCACGGGTTGAGTTTTTCATCGTATCAATCCAAACTCTAAATTAGTGAGTGAACTTCCTGATCTATAGGCGGCTTCGATGCGAATAATCAACCGTTTCATTGTGTTAATAACCCTCTTTTTAACACCAGCCCCCGCCACAGCAATATCCTTGTTACGCGATTCTGATATTGAGCACGCTCTTCAGCAATTGGCGCGCCCCATTTTGCAGGCCGCAGATCTGCCGAGCGAACGGGTGAAGGTATTGGTGGTCGATGATCTTCAATTGAATGCGTTTGTTATCGACAATCATCACATATTTCTTAATGCGGGAATGGTCTTGAAAACAAACTCGGCCAGTATGCTGCAATCAATCATCGCACATGAAGCGGCTCATATTGCAAATGGTCACATCGCCCGACGAGTAAAGAATATCAAAGCGGCCCGCAGCGCCGCCGGATTTGGCATGGCGCTGGGCATAGCGGCTGGCGCCGCGGGTGGGAATGTTGCGCTTGGAACCGGTTTGGCCATCGGCTTAAACAGCTCGGCAGAGCGAAATTTTCTAGCCTATAATCGCAGCGAAGAAAGCTCGGCCGATCAATCCGCCATGCAATATATGCGCCGCGCAGGCATCAGCCTGCAGGGGATGACGGATGTTTTAGAAATCTTTTCTGGTCAGGAAAGCTTATTACCAGCGCGCCAAGACACCTACCTGCGCTCGCATCCGCTCAGCCGCGAACGGCTGCGCCAAGCACGCTCAAATGCGGCAACACAATCCCCGAGCAAGCCAAATTTATCCGCAGAATATTGGCACGCAAGAGCCAAAGCCAAATTGGCGGCGTTTTTGAGACCACCTTCAACGATTTTGGCGCGAGATCAACGAAAACTTCCTGAGGATCTTCGAGCAATAAGTCTGGCGATTGCACTGTCGCGGCAAGGCAAATTATCAGAGGCGCTTAACCAGTTGAGGATTGCGCAAGGAATAAGGTCAAAAGATCCCTATTATCAAGAGCTTTACGCAGAGCTTTTAATGCGAAATCAAAAGTTTTCAGCCGCTGTAACAGCCTATGAGAAAGCGGTGGCAATGGCCCCCGAGGATTCGTTGATTTTGGTCGGTTATGGACGCGCCTTACTGGCCAATAATCAGATATCAAAGGCGTTAAAAACGCTCGAAAACGCTCGCGCTCGCGACTTTAGAAGCACCAAATTATTGCGCGACTTGGCGGTTGCCTATGCGCGATCAAACAAACCAGAAATGGCTTCCTTGGTGACAGCAGAGCGCTTTGCGTTGCAGGGGCGGCTAAAAGATGCAAAGGTTCACGCTCGGCGTGCTGCTTTGGGTTTGCCAACCGGTTCTCCTGCATGGCAAAAAGCGCAAGACATACTTAATATCAGCACCAAGTAGACAGATAACAAGGATTTATAATGCAGGTCAAAATTTTAAGAATATGGGTTACCCTCTGGGCGCTTTTTGCAGCCGCAATCGCGCCTGCTGCGGACCTGTCTAATCTCTCTGAAGCAGACAGGAAAGCGTTTGGTCAAGAAGTAAAACGCTATTTGATGGAAAATCCAGAAGTGATTTTTGAAGCGGTGGATGCGTTCAAAGCCCAGCAGGCGGCCAGCGAAGCCCAAAACGATTTTGCATTGGTGCAACAATACAGCGCTGCACTGTTTGACGATGGCTTTTCCTATCAAGGCGGAAATTTAGAGGGCGATATCACCTTGGTTGAATTTATCGATTATCGTTGCGGCTATTGTAAAAAAGCCTTTCAAGATTTGAACGAGCTTCTTGAAACCGATGGGAATGTCCGGTTGATTTTGAAAGAGTTGCCAATTTTAGGCGAAGCCTCGGTTGTTGCGTCGCGGTTTGCGATTGCCGTGAAACAGCTTTACGGCGCCGATGCGTATAAGCAGGTGCATGATGCATTGTTCAGTTTACCGGGCCAACCAACCCCTGCCGCGCTCAGTAAAATATCCCACAAGCTTGATTTGGATAGGGATAAAATCTTGGATCACATGGCGTCTAATGACGTTGCAGATGAAATTTCAAAAACCGCTGAATTGGCGCAAAAAATGAAAATCAGCGGCACGCCTACATTTGTGATGCAAGATGAAATGTTGCGCGGGTACCTACCCTTGGAATCGATGCAAGCCATGCTGCGAGACAAAAGAAGTTAAGCGGCCCCTTTGCGGTTACTGGTCGCGTAATGGCTTCAAAAAACGCAGCAACGCTGCCGTCGTGTCTTTTGGATGGATGTCTGGAAAAAAATGCCCGCCGGGAATCGCGCTGCAGTCAAACTGCTTCAGCCTTGCGCGCCATGTTTCTGGCAGATCAAAAGACTTATCCATTGCGCCACCCTCGCCCCACATCACCAACGCGGGCAAATCCAGCTGGCGGGATAAATCGCACTCATCCATATCAAAATCATATTCAAGCGCGGCCCGGTAATCATTGCACATCGCTTCAATCGTTGCGGGATCCCTCCAAGTTTTGCGATAGGCCTCAAGCGCGCGTTGATCAAATTGCTCTAATCTACTGCCGCCCCAGCCAAGCAAGCAGCTTTCAAAGTAATAATCGGCATCTGCGGCGATCAAAGTTTCGGGAAACGGGCTGGGTTGTGCCAAAAAGAACCAATGATAATAGGCCCGTGCAACCTCTGACTTTAGCGCATCCAACAAAAAATGGGTGGGCGTAATATCCATAACCGTTAAAGACTTAATGCGATCGGTGGCATCTAGGGCCATCCGATATGCGGTGCGCGCACCTCGGTCATGCCCAATCAAATGGAAGCGGTCAAACCCTAAGTATGTCATAAGACCCAGTTGATCCTGGCCCATTTTTCGAAAGCTATATTCGGCTACGCCTTTAGGCTTAGATGAGCCACCATAGCCACGTAAATCAGCGCAAATCACGTGAAACTGTTCGGCCAAAATTGGCGCGATTCGGCCCCACATAAAGCGATTTTGCGGAAACCCATGCAGCAAAAGAAGCGGCGTTTTCCCTTTGCTTTCTTCAAGTTCGGAATAGGCAATTTTTACCCCATTCAAATCGCAGGTCTTATGCCGAAATCCGTCCAACATTATTTCATTGCCATTTCTCGAGAACGCTTATCAATCGAGAGGGCTTCTATAATACGCGCCCAACTGCGAATGCCTTTGTGAAAGCTTTGTAAATCATATTTTTCATTTGGTGAGTGAATTTGATCATTGTCTTTTGCAAACCCAATCAGCATTGGGCTGACGCCAATAATATCTTGAAAGTGACCGGCAACCGGGATTGACCCTCCGCCGCCGGTAAAGGCCGCCTCTTGCTCCCATTCGGCGCTCAGCGCGGCGCGGGCGATTTCAAATTGCGGCGCCTCACTTGGCATAACAACCGCGGGAGATGCTCCAAAGGAATTAAATTCAACCGTACAATCAGCCGGCAAATAGGACGAGACATGCGCATGCAAAGCCGCGCGAATTTTTTCTGGATCCTGCCCCTCGACCAAACGGCAACTGATTTTCGCAGAGGCTTGGCTTGGCAGAACGGTTTTGAAGCCATCGCCTGTATACCCCCCGCAGACACCGTTGATTTCGCAGGTTGGGCGCGCCCAAACATGTTCAAGGGGGCTATAGGCTGTTTCGCCCGCGGGCAGCCTTAAGCCAACTTCGCCAAGAAAGCTTTGATGCGAAAAGTTTAGGCTCTGCCATTGCGCTGACAAATGGGGCGGTATATCGCGCACCCCGTCGTAAAATCCAGGCAACTGCACGCGGCCAGTTTCATCATGCAAGCTGGATAAAATTTGGCTGAGCACATGAAGTGGATTGCGCGCCATCCCGCCATAAAGACCGGAGTGCAAATCGCGGTTGGCAGCGCGCAGCACCACGTCTTCACTAACCATACCGCGCAACATCGTAACGATTGCCGGAACCCGATCATCAAATAAACCAGTATCGCAAATTAGAACCACGTCAGCCTTCAGCGCCTCTTTATGCGTTTCCATAAAAGGAACCAAACTTGGAGACCCGCTTTCTTCTTCGCCTTCAAAGAAAAAACTTATTTTACACGGCATTTGCCCATGTTCGTTTTTCCACGCGCGGCAGGCTTCGACAAAGGTCATTAATTGGCCCTTATCGTCTGAGCTCCCGCGGCCCCGAATAACCCGACCTTGCGCTGTCTGTTCGACTGCTGGTTCAAATGGATGGTGATGCCATAATTCGAGCGGGTCGGCGGGCTGCACATCATAATGGCCATAAAACAGAATATGCGGCGCATCCGGATTTGAAGATCCTGTAAAACTGCCCATAACCATCGGTTTTCCAGGCGTTTGATGTTTTTGCGCTTCTGCCCCTATGGCGCGCAATTGATCCACAAGCCAATCTGCGGCAGTCTCACACGCCTTATCAAACGCGGGATCTGTCGAGATGGAAGGAATTCGTAACAATTCTAACAAGCGCTGTGTTGCGTTTTCAAGATCTGCGTCAATCCGCGCAAGAACTGGGGCTAGCGACATTTTCAAACTACTCTATATCCAAATCACGTATTAAGCCTAACACGTGTTCCTGCGCTGTCCAGTCACCCTTGACTTTAGGTGCATTCATGCCGATGAGGTTTACGTAATTGTGATTTGAAAAGCGCAAAGTGCGTTTGGTAAAGGACGGAAGGTTATAGATTGACTTATAATGATTTCTTAGATCAATCTTTAAATCGGTTGCATAATGAGGGGCGGTACCGCACGTTTATTGATATCGTGCGCGAAAAAGGCAATTTTCCCCACGCGACATGGCATCGCCCCGATGGAACTAATACGCCTGTAACGGTCTGGTGTGGCAATGATTATCTGGGAATGGGGCAGCATCCGACTGTTTTAAGAGCGATGCATGAAGCGTTAGATGCCACTGGCGCGGGATCTGGTGGTACGCGGAATATTTCTGGGACAACCGTGTATCACAAGAAGCTTGAGGATGAGCTTGCCTATCTGCATGGCAAAGAAAACACGTTGCTGTTTACCAGTGCTTATATTGCCAATGATGCAACCCTGTCTACCTTGCCAAAACTTTTTCCAGATTTGATCATTTATTCGGATGCGCTCAACCACGCCTCGATGATTGAAGGCATTCGACGAAACGGCGGAAGTAAACGCATTTTTCGGCATAATGACCTTGGACATTTGCGCGAATTACTGGAATCCGATGACCCCAAGGCGCCGAAACTCATTGCGTTTGAGTCAATTTATTCGATGGATGGTGATTTTGCACCCATTGCTAAAATTTGTGATCTAGCAGATGAGTTCAACGCCCTGACCTATCTTGATGAGGTGCATGCGGTGGGTATGTATGGCGCCCGCGGCGCCGGCGTGGCCGAGCGCGATCGTTTGATGCATCGCATCGATATTATCAACGGCACCCTAGCAAAGGCCTATGGGGTTATGGGCGGATATATTGCTGCTAGTGCCAAACTTTGTGATGCTATCCGCTCATACGCGCCCGGATTTATCTTTACCACCTCGCTGCCTCCTGCGGTCGCTGCAGGGGCCGCAGCCTCTGTAGCGCATTTGAAAACTGACCAAGACTTGCGCGCGCAACATCAAACGCAATCTAAAATTTTAAAGTACCGATTAAAAGCGATCGGGTTGCCGATTATTGATCATGGCTCTCATATCGTTCCCGTGATTGTGGGCAATCCGGTGCATACGCAAAAACTATCTGACATGCTCCTGCAAGATTTTGGTATTTATGTGCAACCTATCAATTTCCCAACGGTGCCGCGTGGAACAGAGAGGTTGCGATTCACGCCATCCCCTATTCACGGGCCGGCCGAAATTGATGCCTTGGTTAGGGCAATGGATACGCTCTGGGCGCATTGCGCGCTGAATCGTGCCGAGAACTCTGCCTAAAGTAACCCTAAAGTGTAATTCTTACTCAATTATGCTATCAAATCACGAGCTACGTGGATAAAAACGATTCGGTCTCGAGTATTGGGAGCTGGAACGCTGAGGCGAAAGAGCAAAAAAAACAAAGCCACACCCGAGCTAGAGGGCGCTCAATCGGCAGATCCGAAAGGGTTTGACGATTTCGAGCTGCGACTTGGTGACATCATGCGCGGTGAACGCGCGACCATTGGCAAATCGCTGCTTGACGTACAACGCGACCTTAAAATCAAAGCATCCTACATATCTGCGATCGAAAACTGCGACCCCGGCGCGTTTGACACGCCAGGTTTTGTTGCAGGTTATGTGCGTTCTTACGCAAAATACCTGGGCATGGACAGCGAAGAGGTTCTTCAACAATTTTGCGCAGAAAGCGGCTTTCAAACCGTAAGCGCGCTGGCGCAAGGGCCAAGCGCCAAAAAACTACAATCCGCTGCGCCCCTTTTGCCCAAGCAAAACACCGCCGGTTCAACTGATATATTCAAAACATCTCCTTTGGCGATGGAGCCGCCCGATGCCGGGTTCTTTGAAACCTTAGAAATGCGCGCCATTGCCTCTGTGGCAGTGTTGGCATCGCTCATCGGCGTTGTCGGCTTTGGAGCCTGGTCTTTGTTGCAAGAAGTGCAGCAAGTTAAACTAACACCTGCGGAAAATACGCCGATCGTTTTATCGGATTTAGATCCATTGGGTTCGGTACAGCTTCCACAAGCTGAGGTCACAAAAAACGCGTTAGACCAACGCCTGAATAATGAGAAACTGGATCGGCTTTATCGCCCTCAGGCGCTCGATTTTCCCATTCTTACCGCCCGCGATGCCCCGATATCATCTTTAAATCCCGCAGATTTTGGCAATTTCATTCCGCAACCCGACCCCGCCGCTGATCCCAGCGCCGGAATAGTTGCGGATGTCGAGAGTATTCCGCAAAGCGAAGCAAATCTGCTTGCCCAAGTTGATACGCCGCAAGTGCTCGAGACAGCTCCGCCGACGTTGGCGCTATTTGCCGTAAGAGATGCTTGGGTGCGGGTGACAGCGCCGGATGGAAGCCGTATTTTTGAAAATACGATGAAAGCGGGTGAAGAATTCATCCTTCCACAAACTGAAATAGCCCCCATGTTACGGGCAGGTATGTCGGGCTCTATATATTTTGCCGTTCAAGGAAAATTATATGGCCCGGCGGGTACTGGAGGCAAAGTGGTCAAAAACGTCGAGCTTTCAGCCACGTCTTTAATGGCCAATTATCAACCGGCTGATCTGAACCTCGATCCGGTCTTAGAACGTGTTGTAGCAGAAGCGACAGTGTCAAGCTTTACAACTGAAGGGATGTCAGAGTAAGTTGACAGCAATAGCTGCTTCTTGAGGCTCTTTTTTAATAACCACTGAGACCAGATATGTCCTTGAATTCCGTACGCCCTTGGCGAAATATTTACCGTCGAAAATCGCGAAAAATTCATGTTGGTAATATTGCGATTGGGGGAGACGCGCCGATTTCCGTTCAAACGATGACCAACACCTTAACAACTGATGTAAAAGCCACGTTAGCGCAAATAATCGCAGCAGCAGATGCAGGGGCAGACATTGTGCGCGTTTCGGTACCAGACCAGGACAGTAGCAAAGCGTTCAAGGAAATTGCAAAGGAAAGCCCCATTCCTTTGGTTGCAGATATCCACTTTCATTATAAACGCGGTATTGAAGCAGCGCAGGCCGGCGCGGCGTGTTTGCGTATCAATCCAGGAAATATTGGCGCACCAGATCGCGTTAAAGAAGTGATTAAAGCGGCGAAAGACAGTAATTGTTCTATCCGCATTGGTGTTAATGCAGGATCGCTTGAAAAACACTTATTGGAAAAATTCGGCGAACCCTGCCCAGATGCTATGCTTGAAAGTGGTTTGAATCATATCAAAATCTTGCAGGATAATGATTTTCACGAGTTCAAGATCAGCTGTAAAGCTTCTGATGTTTTTATGGCAGCCGCTGCCTATCAAGCTTTGGCAGAAGCCACAGACGCCCCCATCCATTTGGGTATTACCGAAGCCGGCGGATTGACCAGCGGAACGATTAAGTCTGCGATCGGTTTAGGCAATTTATTATGGATGGGAATTGGCGATACGATCCGCGTTTCGCTGTCTGCCGATCCGGTTGAGGAAGTCAAAGTCGGATATGAAATTTTAAAATCATTGGGTTTGCGCCATCGCGGGGTGAATATCATTTCATGCCCAAGCTGTGCGCGGCAAGGGTTTGACGTAATCAAAACGGTTGAAGCCTTAGAAAACCGGCTTGAACATATAAAAACACCGATGAGCCTTTCGATCATTGGTTGTGTCGTTAACGGCCCTGGCGAAGCGTTGATGACAGATGTTGGGTTTACCGGCGGCGGCGCGGGCAGCGGCATGGTTTATTGGGCCGGAAAGCAAGACCACAAAATCGGCAATGAAAATATGGTGGATCACATTGTTGAGCTTGTTGAAAAACGCGCGGCTGAAATCGAGGCGGACGAAAAACTTATATCTGCGGCCGAGTGACTAACCCTCTTCCTGGGGCGGGCGAACCTGACCGCCAACGCAGACAGCTTTTCAAATTTTCGCCTTTACGAAACAGAAATGGCGCGGTTGACGGGGCTCGAACCCGCGACCCCCGGCGTGACAGGCCGGTACTCTAACCAACTGAGCTACAACCGCTATCTGAAACCAAACAGCTTTATACCGCCCCTCTTACGGTTCACTTAAGCCCGCGTCAAGAAGGCCGGAACCAAAATCTCACTCTTTCCATGAAACTAAAAATTCAAATTTCTCTGTCAGGGCTTACACGGGCTGTATAAAAACTAAAAAAACGCCTGAACCTATTTGTCTTGCTCTTAATCAATGGGCACTCTTTGCGGTTAAATGAGAGGGGTGATTCCCCAAAACGCTTCCGCGAGGCGCGCCCATTCAAATACAAAGATCCTGCTTTAATAAACGTTGCATATGGTTGAAACCAACCGCATCGACTATTATGTATCTACAACAAGAAACGCAAAAGGACCAACTTCCCCTAAGGGAAACAGTGCTACCTTGCCGTTATTGAGGATGAAACATGACAAAAACCACCGCGCCAACATATCCCGTTTTGCCTTTAAGAGATATCGTGGTCTTTCCGCATATGATCGTGCCACTCTTTGTGGGGCGTGAAAAATCCGTACGGGCGCTGGAAGAGGTTATGGAAGATAACAAACAGATCCTCCTCTCAAGCCAAGTATACGCGTCAGAAGATGAGCCAACCGCAGATAGTATTTTCAAAACCGGCGTATTGGCGAATGTCTTGCAATTGCTCAAACTGCCCGACGGCTGCGTCAAAGTTCTTGTCGAAGGCAAAAGCCGGGTCCACATTTCGGAATTCGTTGAAAATGAATACTTCTTTGAAGCCAGCGCTGAAGATTTATCCGAAACCATGGGCGATGTTGATGCGTTGGAAGCTCTCGTGCGCACCGTCAGCGATGAATTCGAACGTTATGCCAAGATTAAAAAGAATATTCCCGAAGAAGCCTTAGGGGCAGTTGCAGAAGCGAGTGATCCGGCCAAGCTAGCTGATTTGGTAGCTGGCCATCTGGGCATTGAAGTTGAGCAAAAGCAAGCATTGCTTGAAATTTTATCGGTCAGTGAGCGTTTAGAAAAAATATACGCTCATATGCAGGGCGAAATGAGCGTTCTGCGAGTTGAAAAGAAAATCAAAACCCGCGTGAAATCGCAGATGGAAAGAACCCAGCGCGAATATTATTTGAATGAGCAGATGAAGGCCATTCAAAAAGAATTGGGGGACGGCGAAGAGGGCCAAAACGAAGTGGCCGAACTGGAAAGTCGGATTGCCGCCACCAAGCTGAGCAAAGAAGCCAAAGAAAAAGTTGATGCGGAATTGAAGAAGCTCAAAAATATGAGCCCAATGTCTGCCGAAGCCACTGTTGTGCGCAACTATCTTGATTGGATTTTAGGCATTCCATGGGGCGTAAAATCCCGGGTCAAGAAGGATCTTGAGCGCGCGCAAGAGACGTTGGACTGTGATCATTACAGCCTTGAAAAAGTAAAAGAGCGCATCGTTGAATTTCTCGCTGTTCAGCAACGAAGCACCAAGCTGAAGGGTCCGATCATGTGTTTGGTTGGCCCTCCCGGTGTCGGAAAAACCTCGCTTGGCAAATCTGTCGCCAAGGCAACAGGGCGCGAATTTATCCGTATTTCTCTTGGTGGAGTGCGGGATGAATCTGAAATTAGAGGCCATCGTAGAACCTATATTGGCTCGATGCCCGGTAAAATCATTCAGGCGCTGAAAAAAGCCAAAACAACCAATCCATTGATCCTCTTGGATGAGATTGATAAGATGGGGCAAGATTTTCGGGGCGATCCTGCATCCGCGATGCTTGAGGTGCTTGACCCGGAACAAAACGCCACATTCTCGGACCATTACTTAGAGGTTGAATATGATCTCTCCAACGTAATGTTCTTGACCACGGCAAATAGTTACAACATGCCCGGGCCCTTGCTTGACCGAATGGAAATCATACCGCTCTCTGGCTATACCGAAGATGAAAAATGCGAAATCGCGAAGCGGCATCTGCTGTCAAAGCAGTTGAAAAATCACGGCTTAAAAGAAGGCGAGCTGGCGCTGACAGATGATGCATTAAGCAGTATTATTCAACGCTATACACGCGAGGCCGGCGTGCGAAATCTTGAGCGAGAAATCGCAAAGATTGCCCGAAAAGCTGTGACTAAAATTGTTAAGAAAGAGGCTGAAAAGCTGAAGGTTACGGCGGATAATATCAGCGACTTCTTGGGCGTTGAGAAATTCCGCTATGGTTTGGCTGAAAAGGAAGACCAAGTCGGCGTGGTAACTGGTCTGGCTTGGACTTCGGTTGGGGGCGATTTGCTGTCAATAGAGGCCTTAAAGCTGCCTGGCAAAGGGCGCATGAAAACAACGGGTAAACTGGGTGATGTGATGAAAGAAAGCATCGATGCGGCAAGTTCTTATGTGCGCTCAATCAGCCCTAAAATTGGTGTCAAGCCAACCCTATTTGATCGGTTGGACATACACGTGCACGTGCCCGAAGGGGCAACCCCAAAAGATGGACCAAGCGCTGGCTTAGCGATGGTAACCTCAATCGTGTCGGTTTTAACCGGGATCTCCGTGCGCAAAGACATCGCAATGACGGGTGAAGTAACATTGCGCGGCAATGCTCTTGCCATTGGTGGATTAAAGGAAAAGCTGCTTGCGGCGCTGCGTGGCGGCATCACTACGGTTTTAATTCCGCAAGAGAATGAAAAGGATCTGGCCGAAATCCCAGATAATGTGAAGGAGGGGCTGACCATTATTCCCGTTAGCCATGTATCAGAAGTTATTGCGAATGCGTTAACCGAAATCCCGAATGAAATAGAATGGGACGAAGCCGCAGAGGAAGCCGCGGCAGCGGCCGCAGCGCTTAATTCGCCCTCAACGGCACCTGCGACAGCGCATTAACGCCTTTTCTGGCCGAGGTTCGTCAAACCCTGGCCAAAGTTTGGCCTTTATAACCCGTCACACCGTCATTGAAAGTTTGAAAAAACCGCAAAAAATGGTTAGGTAAACCCGAAGAAAGGCACTATTTTTCCCCTAGCCTCTTGCGTCTGCTTAAAGCTTTGTTTAGACGGTTTTTTGCGGGTGATTAGCTCAGTTGGTAGAGCGCTTCGTTTACACCGAAGATGTCAGGAGTTCGAGTCTCTTATCACCCACCATACTCCCTTTGAATTGTTCGAATAATAATTTTGGCCTTCAAGGCTAGAACAAATCTTGTATATGTATCCAAGCCGATCACCGAACATAAATGAAACGGCTCTGTCGTAGGGCTTTGTCGTTCCTTCTGTTTTCTTATCAACGCCCCACAGCGTGGCTTTGAGATATGATATCAAAGGCCCGCAGGCCTTTGACTGGTGTTTTAGAAAATACCAAGTGCGACCCCGGCGCACCGTGCCGATTTAAGCCTCTGTTGCGCCCCCTGCAGCCTGCCAATCGCCAAAGCCTCCAATATTGATTATATTGCTATAGCCCATCTCAACCAATGTTTTGCCCGCCAAAGCGGCTTGTCCACCCGCTGCGCATAAAACACAAATCCGGGCCTCTTTTTGCAAACGCGGATTGTGAAATTTTGTGGCGTCATCCGCAGCAAATTCAAGGAACCCACGGTTGATCCGAACGGCGCCCGCAACCGTACCCGAGGCCGTTATATCAGAACTGTCGCGTACGTCCAAAAATACGGTTTCGCCATCATCAAAAAAGGCCAACGCCTCTGTCGCTTGAATACGCGGCACCACCGCATTGGCATCTTGAAGATAATCGTTTGATGTTTTCATCTTGTCGTCCCGTGCAAGTTCTGGCGAATAATCCGCCTTTGATTAAGTTTATATTCTGCCGCTAACATAGGACACTGCCGGCAGAAAGCAAAGCACGCAAAGGCCAACAGCCCAATGCTGTTTTTAAGATCGGCGCCGGCGCCTTCTTGAACTTAAAACCTCATTTTTGCCGCGCGTTATCGAAAAACAGACGTTAAAAAGTTATATTTTTACTTTTTACCGCTGAGTTTTAGGCATTAAGCAATCTTTAAAAAACCCCATAGGTAAATGTTATGCCTGATATTGACAGCAATCCAAACACCTCGCAGATTAATCCATAAGATAGGCATCACGTTATTATCTGCGAGCGATACGGCATGAAGATAGAATTTTACTATGATTTTGGCAGCCCGAATGCCTATTTGGTGCATAAAACGCTGCCAGAGATCGCAAAGGCGCACGGGGTTCCAATTGTATTTCGGCCGATCTTGCTGGGCGGTGTGTTCAAAGCAACCAACAATAAAAGCCCAATAGAAGCCTTTGCAAATGTCGCTGGAAAACTTGCCTATGAAGCCCGTGAAACCCAACGTTTTGTGGAAAATCGTAAGAT
>ERZ802822.501-NODE-501-length-27170-cov-8.200679_pt1 | contig 27170 bp, 25 predicted proteins | sample MGYA00345649_ERZ802822 | MGnify/ENA primary metagenome ERZ802822 (study PRJEB30503, sample SAMEA104212359) | marine metagenome | biome: Westerlies Biome; feature: [SRF] surface water layer (ENVO:00010504) within the epipelagic zone...; material: water...
TTTTATAGTTTTTTGCATCGTATAATTATAAATATGAAATAATAATTATAAAATATTATAAATAATTATAAAATATTATAAAATATTATAAAATATTATAAAATATTATAAAATATTATAAAATATTATAAAATATTATAAAATATTAATTATAATAAATATATTTAATATATTTAAATATAAATTGAAATATTTATATTATGACCTAATGTATAATATAAATATGGCGAACGATGATATCAATGATATCAATGATATAAATGATATCGATTATAATAATTATAATAACGTTCCCTGGGTATTAATTAATTCATATTTTAAAAACCAACATTTAAAACAACTAGTTAAACATCAAATAGAATCATATAATCAATTCATAAATCGAGAACTAGTAAATACTATAAATATGTTTAATCCTTTAACTATTCTGTCTGACCAATATTATGATAAAGATCTTAAAACACACACTTTGGAAGTACATATTAAATTTACTAATTTCAATATACATAGACCACAATTACATGAAAATAATGGAGCCACAAAAATTATGTTTCCACAAGATGCTCGTTTGCGAAATTTCACATATGCATCTAATATGTTAATAGATCTTAATATTGAATATGTTGTTAAAAGCGGTGAAAAATTAACTAATATTAGAAAAATCAATAAAATAATTCCAAATATTCATATTGGTAAAATACCAGTGATGTTAAAATCAAATATATGTATATTAGATCAATATAATCATTTAAATTGTGATGTAACTGGTGAATGTAAAATGGATCCTGGAGGGTATTTTATTATAAATGGTTCTGAGAAAACATGTATAGGTCAAGAGCGGGCAGCAGAAAATCAAATATATTGTTTTAATACTATTAAAAGTAATAAGTGGAATTGGGTTGCAGAATATAAAGCTGTCCCAGATTGGAAGTATATATCTCCAAAACAATTAAATATAATGATTTCTGTTAAAAATAATGGATTTGGTAATGGTATGTATTTAGAAATCCCCAGATTAAAGCATCCTATACCATTATTTATTATATTTAGAGCATTTGGTGTATTAACAGATAAAGAAATATGTGAAAAAATAGTATTAGATATTAATAATAAAAATAATAAAAAATTATTATTTAGTTTGCAGGCATCTATTGTTGATGCTAACAATTATTTAACATATGATTCCGCTATTAAATATATTACTAATAATGTAGTATATACACCTTTAAATCTTGATAAAGAAAATGGATATAAAAAAAAATATGATTTTGCCATAGATGTGTTAAATAATGATATTTTTCCAAATGTTCACAATAATACACAAAAAGTTTATTTGTTGGGTTACATGACAAATATTTTACTGAAAACTAGCTTTGGTTGGTTAAAATGTAGCGATAGGGATAGTTATATTAATAAACGTATAGATTTAACCGGTACATTAATAAATAATCTTTTTAGAAATTATTTCAATAAATTAGTAAAAGATATGAATAAACAAATTGTTAAAGAACTAAATACTGGTTCTTGGAAATCTACAGAAGATTATGATAATATTATTAATTTGACCAATATTTATAAAATAGTTAAATCTACAACAATTGAAAATGGTCTAAAGCGAGCATTATCCACCGGTGACTTTGGCATTAAACATATTAATAATAATAAAGTTGGCGTTGCTCAAGTTTTAAATCGATTAACATATATCGCTAGCTTAAGCCATTTAAGACGAATTAATACACCTATCGATAAAAGTGGTAAATTAATACCACCACGCCGTCTTCATAATTCTAGTTGGGGATTTTTGTGCCCCGCGGAGTGTTTTGATCCCGATACACCTATTATTATGTGGAATGGTAAAGTTGAACGTGCTGGTAATATTAAAGTGGGCGATATTCTTATTGATGATAATGGTTATCCTACTAAAGTTCGCTCAACATGTTTCGGACAAAAAAATATGTATGATGTAATACCAGATAAAAGCAATTTTATTAAGCATCGCGTTACCGATAATCATATTCTTACTTTAAAAATTCGCCAACATAAAAGTATTGTCTTAAATAATAGAAAAGATAGACCTAAGCGATTTATTGTAAAGTTTTTCGATAGAATGGTATTACAAATCAAAGAAAAAAGCTTCGAAACACTTGAAAAATCCGTTGCGTTTGTTAATGAATTTAATGATGATGACACATTAGATATTACAATTGAAGATTATTTAAAACTTAATAGCAATACGCGAAAACATTTAGTATTATTTAAAACTAATGAAATTAATTGGGAAAAGAAAGAAATTACTATGGATCCTTATTTACTTGGTATGTGGTTAGGTGATGGATTAAGTAATGGAACGGGTTTTGCTCTAAATTATAAAACCGATTTTGAAACACTTGATTATTGGCAAAATTGGGCAGATAATAATGGAGCATTAATTACAAAAGATAAACGATATAAATATTCTATTGTTTCTCTAAGGAATAAGTTAGCCGGTGAAATGGGTTTATGCAATCGTGTTGAAAAGGCACCATTGAAAAAATATTTACAAGTATATAATCTCATTAATAATAAACATATTCCCAATAATTATCTTATAAATGATAGAGAAACTAGATTAAAAGTTTTGGCGGGATTAGTAGATACAGATGGAAGTGTTCGCGCTAAAGGAAAAGAAATTCGTATTTGTCAAGGACCAAATAATTATCGTATTATTGAAGATGCGTATACTTTAGCAATGTCTCTTGGTTTTTCATGTGGAATTAAAGAAGGACAGAGTCAGTGGACAGATAAAAAAAGCGGTGATAAAAAATTCAGTTCATATAAAGAATTAATGATAACTGGAAGTAAAATATATGAAATTCCTACATTACTTCCAAGAAAAAAATTAAATAAAATCACGGATGCTAGACAAATACAACGTGCCAAATCATTTAAGGGAAGTCATTTTAATTTAGTGGAATCCGGTATAGGAAATTTTGTTGGTTGGCAGTTGGAAGACAAGCGAGGTCGATTTTTATTATCAGATGGTGTAGTAGTTCATAATACACCAGAGGGTGGTTCTGTTGGTGTTGTTAAAAATCTAAGTTATTTATGTCATATTACTATTCCTAGTTGTAATAAACCATTATATGAATACGTTGATCCAATGATTAAAATTTTAGATAAATGTACAAATGATGAACTATCAAATAATGTAAAAGTTTTTATAAGCGGCATTTGGGTTGGTGTTACAGATAATGCAAAAGAATTATATGAAAATCTTAAATCAAAAAAACACAATGGAATTATTAATGTCTATACGTCTGTAGTATTTGATTATAATTTACAAGAAATTAGAATTTGTAATGATGCGGGTAGATTGTGTAGACCTTTACTAATTGTAAAAAATAATAAACTCTTATTAAATAGTAATATTATAAAAAAATTAGAAAATAAAGAATTAGAATGGGATGATTTATTAATTGCAACAAAAATAGATAAATCCGTATTAGAATATGTTGATAGTTATGAGCAAAATTCATCGTTAATTGCAATGAAACCAAATCAGTTAATTAAAAACGATAATAATTATATTTATAATTATACTCATTGTGAAATTCATCCGAGTACTATATTTGGAATATTGGCATCGTGTATTCCCTTCCCTGATCATAATCAATCGCCAAGAAATACGTATCAGGCGGCAATGGGAAAACAAGCAATGGGTGTTTATGTCACAAATTATAATAATAGAATGGATAAAACTGCTTATGTGCTATCATATCCAATGAGACCATTGGTAGAAACGCGCTTTATGAATATTATTCAATTAAATGAAATACCATCAGGTGAGATGGTAGTTGTAGCAATTATGAGCCATACTGGTTATAATCAAGAAGATAGTTTACTTTTTAATCGTGGGGCGATTGATAGGGGATTATTTCAAGCAGTTATTTATCATACAGAAAAGGATGAAGATAAAAAATTATATGGTGATGAAGAAATTAGATGTAAGCCAGATAAAACAATAACTAAATGCATTAAATTTGCAAATTATGAAAAAATTAATGGCAATGGTATAGTTGACAAAGATACAATTATTAAAGATCGAGATGTAATTATTGCGAAAATTTTACCAATAAAAGAAAATCGTAATGATTATACTAAAGTTATTAAATTTGAAGACGATAGTCGAATATATAGAACAAATGAAGAAACATTTATAGATCAAAATTTAATAGATAAAAATGGCGATGGTTATAATTTTTGTAAAGTTAAATTGAGGACTGTAAGGAAACCTGTAATTGGTGACAAATTTAGCAGTCGCCATGGACAAAAAGGCACGATAGGAAATGTTATTCCTGAACAAGACATGCCATTTACCGCAAATGGTATTAGGCCAGATATTATTATTAATCCTCATGCTATACCTAGTCGTATGACTATTGCTCAATTAAAAGAAACATTATTGGGAAAAGTTCTTTTAGATTTAGGATTATTTGGAGATGGAACAAGTTTTGGCGATTTTGAAATTAAAGATATTTGTAAGAAATTACAGGATATTGGATATGAATCTAATGGAAATGAAGTGATGTATAATGGTATGACAGGTGAACAACTAAATTGCAATATATTTATAGGTCCAGCATTTTATCAAAGATTAAAACATATGGTTAATGATAAACAGCATAGTAGAAGCATTGGTCCGATGGTTAATTTAACCAGGCAACCGGCTGAAGGTAGATCTAAAGACGGTGGTTTACGGTTTGGAGAAATGGAAAGAGATTGTATGGTTTCTCATGGAGCTTCTAGGTTTACTAAAGGAAGAATATATGATGCATCTGATTCGTTTTCAGCATATGTATGTAATAAATGTGGTCTAATTGCTAAGTATAATGATAAACAGCATATTCATATTTGTAATACTTGCAATAATCGAACCGATTTTAAATATGTTGAAATTCCATATTCTTGTAAATTATTATTCCAAGAATTAATAAGTATGAATATTGCTCCGAGAATTGTGGCCGAATAAATAAAATATTTTTCGTAGAATAATCTAAGTGTTGCCATTATTAGTATGGTATTTTTCAGATTTTATACTGCGAAACAATAATATTTTTCATATTCGCTCCTTATTATCTGAATTATTTATTATTGAAAGTATAGAAATTGTCCGCATGTTTGATAATGGTATGGATGAGACAGATAAATTGTTAGACAAACTAATAAACTACTATAATATATATTCACCATCTCATGAAGATATTGTCTTTATGCAACATTTGGTTGAGTTAAACGCATATGATCATGGAATTCGTGGATTTTGTATTGTTACGAGATTTAGCGCAATGAAATATGTTACAGATTCATATAGACAATCTACAACCTAATGATAAAGATCTATTAACAATTAAAATATTTTTATTTATATAAATTTTTATTTATATAAATTTTTATTTCATATTTTTTTCTATAAATTTTTATTTATATAAATTTTTATTTCATATTTTTTTCTATAAATTTTTTATATTTATAAATTATATATGTCCGGATTTATTAAAGATACATTTAAAAAGAGTATATTAGGCGGAGGAGTTGTTGGTAGTCAACCTAGTGGTGGTTTATTTCAAGATGCAATAGTTGGTAATGATAGAAGTATTGACAGAAACATATTAAGAAAATCATTTGGAAATTTTAATAATGCTGGTTTAGGGGGATCTCCATTATATTTATCTAACAATGGGGGTAGTAAATGTGGCCCGTTTAGATGTGCATTTAATGCTGGTGATTTTAATGGAACGGTGAATGAAGCCAGTAATAAAAAATATGGTATAGAACATAATCAGGCTAATGGTAATCGTTATGCAATGTTAAATATTAATAATGTTGGCTTGAAAAGAAATGGTAATGCAGCCTATTCCGGTAATCCTAAAACGGTATATGATACAAGTGATTATGTTAGATATCTTAAATTAGCGACAAAAAATAAAAATTATAATGATTTAAGCACGGGTGGCGATAATCATCACGCTAGTCAGACAGCACGGGCTAGAATAAAAATGTAAATATGTAAATATACAAATATCTAATTTTAAGTATTAGTTAATTTCAAAATATTATAAATAATAATTTATAATATTTTGTTTTTCTTATTATATATTATAATATGGTTAAATTCAAGATTTATGATAAAAAACAAAAAAAATTTGTTGGGCAGAATGCATCAAAAAAGGTATGGGATGTTAGATATAATCTCGGTATATGGAATAATTCTGTTAAAGCAGATAAATTGGGAGAAATGTCTAAAATAATGGGACGCAATGATAAACATTTAGAATTACATGTAAAAAGCGATGGTCGATTTAAACCTGTTTCAAAAGAAATAATAGATAATTTGGTAAATCAGGATAAAAAAGAATATAAAGAAGCTCGTAAAAATTCAGGATCTAAGAAAGAACAGCTACGCGAATGGTTAAAATTACATATTGCTTCTCGAATAAAAAAGAGAGAAATGTTACATAATAAAACAAAAAAACAGAAATTAAAACATAAACTAAAATGGATACCAAAATAAAATATTTACTTTCTACACATCCGACATTTACATATCCATAATGATAACAAAATAAATAGCGCTAAACTTTCGCTTATTACAAAATAAGTATTTTTATCATGATTATTTATATCAACTGTATGATTATGTACATTAATAATAGTATTATTATTAATATGTTCGATTTGTGAATTCATAAATATCCAAAGAGTTGTATCTACACAAATGAATGCAAATAAACAATGTGAAAATATATTAAACAAATAAACACAACAATAATGATTACATAGATTTGCACATCTATAGTGGTTTATCCCTAAATAATACTTGCGAGATTTTACTAAAAATCGTTCATTTAATGGTTCTTCGTAAATATTTTCCAGCAATTCAGATGACATATTATAATATATAAATTATTTTTATATTGTATATTATAAAATATAAAAAAAATATAAAAAATATAAAAAATATAAAAAAAATGCTCCTAGGCGGGCTTGAACCGCCGACCTTCGGCTCATAAGACCAACGCTCTGACCAACTGAGCTATAAGAGCATTAGATGCACAGAATGGGATTCGAACCCATGAGGCTAGCGCCATGCGAACTTGAGTCGCACCCCTTAGACCGCTCGGGCACCTGTGCATATAGTAAGTATAGATAATATATTATATTTCAATTTTTTTTTTTTTTTAATTTTATTTTTTAATTTTATTTTTTAATTTTATTTTTTTAATTTTTTTTATACTATATATTAAATATTTTATATTAAAATATTTAAATTGAAATAATTTATTTTTATATTAAATTTTCATATCAAACATGCTGTGTAATAATACAAATAGTAATCATACTGATACAACAGCGCCTTATTGGTCGGTAGGAATTCCTGTTAATTCTTCCAATAATGATGGAGATTTAGTATACGCAGAAATAGTAAAACCCAAAAAAAGTGATTTTGTATTTAAAGTTCTAAATATTGTTAGTTGTCAATTGATTATAACTTTTATTATAAATTATCTATTTTATTTAAATCGTAAAAATGTATTGGCCTGGTGTTTTAATGATAATTTATCATATTATAAATTTGTAATTTTAATTTTAATGATTATGACATTATGTTCAATGGTAATTATGTGGTGCTTTCGCGAAAACAAATGGTTGAAAATTCCTAGTTTTATAATTTTTACACTATCAATAGCCATAACTATAGGAATTAGTATTTTACCATATTCATCATCTGCTATCATAATTGCAATTTTAGCAACATCCATTACAGTTGTTAGTGTAAATAGTTGTGCTTTTTATTGTAGTAAACGCAATATAGAGTTTACATTTATGGGACCATATATGGTAAGTATATCTATGTGTTTCTTATTATTATCATTAGTTAATTTGATTTTTATGAATTCATGGTTAATTATGATTCTCGCTATTTTTGGATCTGCTTTATTTAGTGCATATTTACTATATGATTTAAATAATCTGTATCTTAATGAAGGTGATAACTTTTGCAATGATCCATTTATTTGTGCAATCAATATTTATCTTGATATTATTAATATTTTTAGTTATTTATTAATAATAATTGGAGGATGCAATGATACTAATTAAATATTACATAGATATATTTCATGTTAATGTTAATGGAATTGTTCGTTTTCTTCTTTGTCGCGGACTAGTTGATTCTTCTGGTAATAATGGTATACCCACTGGTACCGGAACTTGATTTTCTCCATGAGAACTTGGTGGACGAGCTAGTGGAATGGGTGAAGATGCACCGGATGGCCAAGCTCTTTTAGTTCCTCTTTTTACTCCTGCTAATTTTTTATTACGTCGAGACGGTTTACGATGTCTGGTCGGTTTACGATGTCTGGTCGGTTTACGATGTCTGGTCGGTTTACGATGTCTGATCGGTTTACGATGTCTGGTCGGTTTACGATGTCTGGTTTTACGCATTATATATTATAGAAAGAATATATAATGTTAATTAATTATGATAAATTAAATATTATCAATTATATTTTGTAAACTTTGAGAGAGTTCAGTATATTGTCGATATTTTTGACCGTCTTCATTATCTTTATCTCCTAAAATATTATCCAAATTAATTGTTTTACTACTTTTATTATTAGAAAGTAAATTCATCATACATTTTGCTCCTTCTAAACCACATGATTTTTTTACTTCTTGCAATATTTTTTTTACATCTGCACATCCCTTTTCACCACCTAGTTCATCTGTTGTCGCGGTCACTTTGCGTTTTAAACATTCATCTATACTATCGTCTTTAATAGATTTATCTCCAGTGAAACCCTCGCGAGAATTTAATTGATAATCTCCCGAATTATAAGCGTTCAAATCTTTAACCCCATACAAAGTATTTAATAAATTATGTTTTATACTAAACCCATTAATTAATATAATTAATGCAAAAAATCCTAAAAGACCAAATGCCATAGTTTGCATTGTTGAAGTTTTAAACTGCATTATATATTTATTTATATAAAATATAATTAAATATATCACTAAATATTACTAACTAATTATTACTAATTATTACTAATTATTACTAATTTTATAGAGGCATAACTATTATACTAAATATTCTTTTATTGCTGAAATACAATTTTTACCAATCTTGCGACCACTATTCTTTAATTTGAGAGAATCCAAACAAGTTTCATCTTTTTTAATATTGTCTATTAATTCGCTCATATTTTTAAATCTGGATGCTATAGCTTTGCTAGTTTCAACGCTTATTCCTGGAATTTGCATTAACATAATCTCCATAATATTATCGGTTGTAACATAAGATTTCTTTTTTGATTTGATTGTTGAACAATAATTCTCTGTGTTCTCTGTGTTCTCTGTATTCTCTATAGTCTCTATAGTCTCTGGAACCGACTTGGAAGGATTGCAATAATATCCAGGTTTCGCTTTTTCTCTCAACAATTTATTTGCAAAACCATATATAATTAATCCAGTTTCAACATTATTAATAGAATTAAATACAGAGAAACCTTTATAATAATTAAGTGAAAAGAGAGCACTATATAATGTATTCTTAAATCCAGAACTTCGGTGATTTATAATATTTCCTTCTATTAAATAAATAATATTATGATTATGTGTTTGACTATCATTAAGCCTAAATGATTGTTCCGCATATCTCCCATCTTTTATTGAGGCTTCTAAATCTGAGAGTGATTTTCTCTCAATAATTATAATATTTTTTTCATTAATTTCATCATAAAATATATAATCACCTATATCGAGAGCTTTGATTTCGATTACAAATTTTTCTTTTGCCAGTCCATTCATAGCATTTATGTATTTTATAATTGATTGTGGTTCTCGATTATCTATTAATAATTTCATTAATATATTTTAAATAATTATTTAATAAAGGCTTTAAATAATTATTTTTATACTATTTATTGAAAATATTCTTAGCAGAAATGCATGCTAACACATCTATTGCCAACACCACCAGAATAAACTTGATTTGTACTAGACATTAAGCCATTGTCAATTAAATATTTACGAGCTTCTTTACAATTTAAATGCCAAGTATGTGAAATTGGTAAACAACAACATTTAGGATTGTCTGCTGTTGATCTGCAATGTAGTCCATAGTTTGGTGCATTTAATATTCTAACCGGAACGCCTACGCGGGGCGGTAATCCAGACATACTTCCAAAATGACACGTATTATTTGTCATAGATTTAACATTCTTTAATCCTCGAACTGAAATAGTCATTTATGATATAACATAATATAATAAAATAATTTTATAATAAAAAATAATAATTTTATAATAAAAAATAATAATTTTATTAATTTTATTAATAGTTTTACTAAATTATTAATAAAATTAATAAAATTAATAAAATAAAAAAAATAATTTAAATATAAATTAATAATAAATATTATTATGATAAGTTCTAGTGATAGTGAAAATAATTTTGAAGATAACTTTGAAAATAATAATATTATTATGTCAGATAATGATATTATTAAAACAGATAATGATATAACAAATACGAATGAAGGATTAGTTTTTAATCCGTTTAATTCATCAAATATAGAAATTACTAATGCAGATATAATAAGTATATTAAATCGATATAATATTTATAGCACACCCCATAATATTAAATTATATCAGCGAGCATTTGTACATAAATCATATACTAAACGACCCAATTTAGAAAATGTTCAATCAAATATAACAATTGTTGATAAACCAGAAAATTGTTTGCCCCTAAAAACAAAATCTAATGAACGGTTGGAATTTATAGGTGATGGAGTATTGGAATGTATTACCAAATATTATTTATATAGAAGATTTCCTAAAGCAGATGAAGGATTTATGACAGAAAAAAAAATAGCTCTCGTAAAAAATGAACACATTGGAAAATTGGCATATGATATGGGTTTACATAAATGGTATATTTTATCTAAACATGCAGAAGAAAAGAAAACTCGTACTAATCTAAAAAAATTAGGATGTCTTTTTGAAGCGTTCTTAGGTGCGCTATTTCTAGATTTCAATAAAATTGATATAGACGATGACAAGGGTTGGTTTAGAAATATATTTGTTACAGGACCAGGATTTCAAATGGCCCAAATATTCATAGAAAATGTTTTTGAAGAATTGGTAGACTGGGATCGTCTCATAAACAATGATGATAATTATAAAAATAAATTACAAGTTATAATCCAAAAGGAATTTAAAATTACGCCAGATTATGTTGAACTTAGTAACGATGAAACTGGTTTCACTATGGGTGTTTATATAACACTTGGGGATAAAATTTATAATATGGATATTTCAGAAGCATTAACATTTGAAGAAGTCGGTTCTTTTAATGGAATTCATACAAAATTAGAAAAATGTGGAAAATTATTGGTATTTTTAACAAAAAGCTCACATAAAATTAAGAAAAAGGCCGAACAAATGGCATGCGATGAAGCAATTCAATTATTGAATAGTAATGGTAAATAATTGATAGACGACCATATTAGTAATAGAAAACAAAAAATTAAACCTAATATACTCCCAGTTGGATATATATTTTTAAAAGAATAAATATTTAGAATAGTTGCTATAGTTATAATAAAAAATATACTAAAAAATTGTATTTTTTCTCTAAAGGTACCCGATTTATTAAAACTTTTAGGTAATCGTATTAAATATGCAATAACAGAAACTAATGCGACTGTTAAAACTTCAAGATCTGGGTTTTTATTAACTATATTCATATAACCAGCATAACCCATATAAGAAACTACACAAAAATTAGAAAGGTTCCTACATGATATAAAATATCAGATAAATTCATATATATATATATATATATATATGAATTTAATTAAAAAAATATAATAAAAACCATCTTAATTTGGATGGGGTATCTTCTACTTTAATATGACCTAAATCTATCATTTCTTCCATAGTTATTTCACATTGAACAATTTTATCAATCGTATCTATATTATTTGTTTGTATAGATTTATCCATTAATTCGATTAACGGTACAGAGTTATTTGATGTATTTGGGGTATTTGAGGTATTTGATGTATTTGAGGTAGTTAATGTATTTGATGTATTTGATGTATTTGATGTATTTGATGTATTTGATGTATTTGATGTATTTGATGTATTTGATGTATTTAAGTTATTAGAGATATATACCCCAACATATATTATTGTTCCTATAGTTATTATTGAAATTCTACTTAATAATATGTTATTTTTGTGCATAAACATAATGAGCCTATTATATTTAATATAAAATAAATTATATATTATATATGAACTAAATAAGAAAAAATATATATATTTCAAGTATATACCAATATAATTATTATTTTTAGGAATACATTATTTATTACATTATTTATTACATTATTTATTACATTAATTTAATTATATTTTAATGTAATAAATTTATATATGGAACAAGAACTAATTTCAAAATTAAAAGTTAAACCAAATCCAAAACCACCTGAAACTTTTGAAATACTTTTAAAACAACAAGAAGCAGATGAATTTAATGATATAAAAATTAAAACAAAGATTATTGACCAAACTCAAAAAAAACTAATAGATAGAGAAGATTTTCTAAAAGAATTAGATCTAGGTGTAAAAAAATCGGTTACTCCGCTAATAGATACTCCAATTGGTATTGGTGAGGAAAAACTGGATACAGATATACCGAAAACAGATATACCGAAAACAGATATACCGAAAACAGATGTAGCTATCCCTGATAAAAAATCTAAAAAATCGGATCCAGATTTAGATAAAATGAAAGAAGATTTATTAAAAAAACCCTTAATATTAAACATAAAAAAATTAAACGTCAAATTTACGATAACAAAAGAAAATATTCTTGTTGATATTGATGCGGTTGCAGATAGTAGTATATCGAGAAAAGACAGATTAACAAAAAAGCCCGAAGAAAGACCATTAGTAGGACCAGTAAGTTTATTAGGGTTAAAAGATCAACAAGTTTTATTTGAACGATTGCCAAATAAAGAACCCGAATTATTAATCAAATCACCTAATTACTATATGAATAATCGCGAAATATTTATTAATTTTATAAATTCTCTATTCGAACCATATAAACAAGAACTATTAGAACAAGATAAAAAACAAGGTGACTCCGATGATCCTAATAATCCGAATTCCTGCGATAAAAAATCCGACGAGTTTAAAGCATTAACCCATCAAAAAATTGTGAAAGATTATATTAATATTTTTTCCCCATATCGCGGATTATTATTATATCACGGTCTAGGTTCGGGAAAAACATGTAGTAGTATTGGAATAGCTGAAGGATTAAAAAATAATAAAGAAGTTATAATTATGACTCCTGCATCATTGCAGGCAAATTATAAAGAAGAATTGAAAAAATGTGGTGATATTATTTATAAAAAAACCCAATATTGGGAATTTTTAAATACTAGTAGCAATGCGGGTTTAGCAAATGAATTATCTAAAATTCTAAATATACCAATTGAATTTATAAATGAGCGAGGAGGAGCTTGGTTTGTAGATGCAAAGAAAAAAGCAAATTATGATAGTTTATCGGGTAGTCAACAAAAAAGCCTGAATGAGCAATTAGACGAAATGATCAGATCAAAATATAGATTCTTAAATTATAATGGATTAAGATTAACACATTTAACTGCTCTAACAAAAGATTATACTATAAATCCCTTTACCGATAAAGTAGTAATAATTGATGAAGCACATAATTTAATTAGTAGGATTATTAATAAACTAAAAAATCCAAAATCATTAGCAATGAGATTATATGAATATTTGATGAGTGCCGAAAATTGTAAAATAGTATTGTTATCTGGTACACCAATCATTAATTACCCTAATGAAATCGGTATATTATTTAATATTTTGCGTGGCTATATACATACATATTATTTCAAATTGAAAATAAGCGATAAACGAAAAATAGACTTATCTGCATTACAAAATATTTTCAAATCTACTAAAAATTCCAGTGATTTTATAGATTACATTGAATATAAACCTAGTTCCAATATGTTGGTAATAACCCAAAATCCTTTCAATTTTAAGTCTACATATAAATCTGGCGATTATCAAGGTGTAGAATTTAGCTCAGAAAATAATTTGACACATAGTGAATTTATAGATATAATAACCAAGGTTTTAAAGGATAATAAGATAGAGATTGAAGAAAGTGGTCAGGGATATAATATTAAAATAGAACAATATAAGGCTCTTCCAGATAATTATGATCAATTTAAAAATTACTTTATTGATGATAGTAATAATGTGAAAAATCAGAGTTTGTTAAAGCATAGAATTATGGGATTAACAAGTCATTTTCCTGATATGTACCAATTACTTCCAAAATATCAAAAGAGTACAGATTTTATCGTTGTTAAACTCGAAATGAGTGACTTTCAGTTTGGTGTTTATGAAGAAGCCAGAGTTCAAGAACGGAAATTAGAGCAAAATAATAAGAAAAAGAAAAAACAACAGAAAGATGATGTTTATAGTGATAGCGTATCTACTTATCGTATTTTCTCTCGTGCATTCTGTAATTTTGTTTTTCCTCGTCCCGATATAAAACGACCATTTCCAAATGACGATGATAATATTGAAACTGCTATAAATGATGAAAATTTAGATGCTATTGTTGATACTGATAAATTAAAAGAGGGCGAAGTATTCGATGCTGATCAAATAGATGAAGCAGATAAAATAGATCGTCACGATGAAGATATTGATGATATTGATGATGTTGATGGTGAGGGCGCTGAAGATTTGTCTAAAATTAAAACTAGTGCTATAACAAAGAATACCAAAAAGGCACTTTATGAGAAAAAAATACGAGAGGCCATTAAAAATTTAGAAAAAAATGGAGAGAAATATTTGACTCGAGAAGCATTAACGACATATAGTCCCAAATTTTTAAATATATTGGAAAATTTAGGTGATGCCAAATATCGTGGTCTTCATTTGATTTATTCACAGTTTAGAACGCTTGAAGGTATCGGTATATTAAAATTAGTATTAGAAGCTAATGGATTTGTTGAATTTAAAATAAAGAAAAGTGCTGGAGGTGACTGGGTTATAGATATCGCTAAAGAAAATTATGGTAAACCGAAATTTGCTCTTTATACTGGAACAGAAACTGTAGAAGAGAGAGAAATTGTTAGAAATATATTTAATAATAATACAAATATATTACCTGCATCAATTGTTGGTGAATTGAAAACTATTTCTGAAACCAATTTATATGGTGATATAATTAAGGTATTAATGATTACTGCGTCAGGTGCAGAAGGCATTAATCTTAAAAATGTTCGATATGTACATATTACAGAGCCTTATTGGCATCCAGTTCGCATTGAACAAGTTATTGGTCGTGCTCGTCGTATTTGTAGTCATTCCGATTTACCTATAGAATTACAAACAGTTCAAGTGTTCTTATATTTAATGACATTTAGTAAGAGTCAATTAGAAAGTGATGTGTCGATTGAATTACGATTGAAAGATAAGAGTAAGAAAGACGGTAAAACTCCATTAACAAGCGATGAAGCCCTTCACGAAATATCGACTATAAAAGAAACTATTAATAAGAATTTATTAACAACAATTAAAGAGTCAGCAATAGATTGTAGCATACATATTCGGGCGGGTTCTAAGGAAAAACTGCAATGCTTTTCTATTGGTAATCCTGATAAAAATAATTTTTCTTATTTGCCGAATATAAATCAACAAGAAGTTGACAAGATGGCTTCTAAAAATAAACAAGAAATAACATGGAAAGCTATTAAAGTTAAGATTGAAGGTATAGAATATGCGTTGCGGAAAGAAACAGGTGAAGTATATGATTTAGATAGTTATAAACAAAAAAATCCGTTATTGATTGGGAATTTAGAAATTAAAGGAAAAGAATATAAATTTACGAAATTATAGAATTTTTCTCAAAAATTTAGAGAAACGCCATTAAATTATATATTTTTTATCTCTTATATTCTTATGGTTCTTAATACCCCACAACCGATACCGCCATTTCCCACTCCATATTTTCACTGCAAGTCGTAGTGTATGGATTACAACGTTCCGTCCCCGTCTTTCTCTCCATTCAACTTCGCCGGCTTCCAGCGCGTTAATATAGCGTCATTAATTTTTGCTACCCACTCTAGTCTGTTGTCTATTTCTGGAAAAAATTTCAATATTTCTTGTTATTTCGCAGTGGATGATTATTCGACTAATAATGTTTCTTCCGGTTTTAATAATCCCAAAATAGTATCTTGTTTTTTATTAATATCGCCCAATAATTCAAAAATTTTACTGAGTTTTAATGAATCATTTACTCTTTTCTCTCCACTATATTCTTTACTAACAATATCATCCAATTTAAAATTTACTCGTTTTGAGAAATTAACATCACTATTGGGTTTTAATAATTCTTCAATATTATTTATTTTTTTTAAAGGAGTATCCTTGATTATACTTTGAGGAGGAGTAGGCGGTCTATGTTGTGATGACATGTTGGGTGTCTTTTGTTGTTGGTTTTGTTGTTGAATATCTTGTTGAATATCTTGTTGAATATCTTGTTGAATATCTTGTTGAATATCTTGTTGAATATCTTGTTGAATATCTTCTTGAATATTTAGTTTATTTGGTAGACTTTCACTTATATCTTGTGGAGGAACTAACGATTCTCTTTCTCGCTTCAAACGTTCTAACATTTCATCCATATTATTGGCCTTAATCGGTGTATCTTCTTGAAGTTTAAATTCGGGTGCATTGGGCAATTTGGGATTTATTAATGTTTCAAAGTTCTGTTGTGCAGTTTCCAAATTTTTATCAAAAACCAATACTTTTTCATTGTCAAATGTGGTTTCATTATTTCTAGATTTAAATATATTTACGCCTTGTCTTACTTGGATTATTACATTTTTGTTTAATTCTAACAATTTTACACTACCAATTTCCTGATCAATTTCTTGATCTATTCCACGATTTATATTATTTATTATATTTTCAAACATCATTTTTACATCAGAGAAATTATTATTTGGAACACTGTCAAATACTTTATTTGCGACTAACATATCCCATAATAAACTTTTGTTTTCATTACAATTAAATTGATTCATTTATATTTATAATATAACCAATTATTTATATTATAAAATTTTTATATATTTTACATATTTTACATATTTTACATATTTTACATATTATAGTAAATGCTTCTGTATTTTTTCATTTCCTTATCAGATATTCTGGTAGTCTTAAAATATTCAGCAGTTTTATTTTCCAATAATAATTCTATTATAAAATATAATACATATACACCGCATTGACCATCTTGTTTTTGATGTGTTAAATCACTATTATCAATATAATCAAATTCTATATTTAATAATTTTGCCTGTTCTTGAATCCTGTTCACTAAAATTTTTATTTCTTTTGGACATATATTACCATTACTATCAAAATAAAATATGAATTTATTTTTTATATCTAAAAATATAGAGATCCAATGTTCTCCATTTTTATCATGTGTATCTGTATTAAAAACTATACCAATTTTATTAACATTTTTTTTTATATAATTTTCTAAATTGAATTTACATAGTTCTTCCCATACACAATTATCATATAATAATTTAGTATCAAAATCTATCGGAGATGGTCCTATAAAATTAAAATTAGTATAAGCTTTTTCATATTGGTGCATTACTTTGCTTATATCGATACTACTTAACCATTCGCCTGGGTTTTTTTTCCACGATTCCGGTGCTTTGGGTGAAAAATTGTCTAATAAATTCCTATTATTATTTTCTATAAATTTTTGGCGCAACCAACACATTTCAGTATTGCATACATTTTTTAAATTTTCTTGAATCTCTTTCCATATTTCGAAAGGATCATTTGATACTATTTTTTTATCTGAGTGTCTCTCATTCCAATAGTTTCTTAATTTAATTAAACCCTTATTATTATAACAGGAAATATTATTTAATTTTTTAGTTTGATTATGTTTATTTAATAATGGAGAGCAGTTTAATCGTTTAAATTTCTTAGTTTTTTTAATGGTTTTTCTAATGTTTTTTTTTATTTTTTTTTTAATGTTTCTCATCTATTATATATCTATATTTTTCTTTTTTTTTTCCTTATTTTTTATTCCTTTATTTTTTAAATCTGTCGATTTTAAATTTAATTCAGATATTTGTGGTAATATAGGTAATTGTTCTTTCTTAGAATCGTGAGTTTTTATTACAAAGTTATTCAAATCATATTTTTTTTTACCAATAATATTATTATTTATTGTATTAAAACTAATTTCCTTATTAAAACTAATTTCCTTATTATCTGGCTTCTTTAGAGTTTTCTCTTTTTCTATATAATCTGTTATGTCATTTAAATTTTGTTGAAAAAAATCTTTAGTATCTTCTTGCTTAAAATGTTTTATCAAATTTTTTATATATAAATTAAAAATCTCTCTTAAATTATACAATTTATCATCATCATAAAGTGAATTATAAGAATTATCTGTTTCTATTTTAATAAATTCTTTGGTTATATTCACAATGCGTTTTTTATAAAATATAATATCGTCTATATCATTGTTTTCGGTATCGTTATTATCAATATCTATTTCTTGTAGTTTCAAATATTTATTATACATCGAACGAGTCATTAAGCATTCAATAGTTAAGGTATTTATATCTTTATTATTCATATAAATTTATTAAATAAGTATAATAAATTTATATCTATTAATCGTATTAATTCTATTAATCGTATTAATTCTATTAATCGTATTAATTCTATTAATTAATTTTGCATATCTTTTAATTGATTACGCGTATGATTATTAAAAAGATTATTCCCCATCATTAAATTTGATGGATTAGGATTAAAATATCCTAAACTTTCTTTTTTAAATAACTGTGGAAATTGCTGTAAAACATTATCGGGTTTAATATTAGCATCTACATTATAATTATATAATTCACTTGTAGAATCTGGAGCCCAACTAGCCTGTGGGCATTTTTGTAATGCAAAAAATTGATTTCGTAAATACGATTCACTATTGACATTATTACTATATCCAGAAAAAGGAGGTTTATCAGTACCAGGATAAAATCCGTTATTTATATTAAAATTATTATTGTTTATAATATTTAATGGGTCAGTTTCAACTGTTACATTCATTGGATAAATTTGATATTTTGTAGAAGTCGGTCTAAATGATAGGTTTGGTTGTAAATTGTCAGATGGTATGTTTCGCTTATATAATCGTTCATTAATTTCTTCTAAATCATTTAAATTATTTATTTTTACTTGTTGATTTTGATTTGACATGTATAAGTTATATATAGATTTATTTTAATAATATTTTTAAAAATAATATTTTAATAATATTTTAATAATATTTTAATAATATTTTAATAATATTTTTAAAAATATTTTTAATAATAAATTAAAGATAAACATTATATAATTATAAAGATAAACCCAACATGTGTGGCATTTTTGCACTATTAAACTATAATGAAATTACTCCATTAATTAGAGAATGTTTTAAAAACGGCGAAAATAGGGGACCAGAAAATAGTAAATTAAAAATATATAATAAGAATATAATTGGATTTCATAGGCTTGCGGTAAATGGTCTAAATGATGAATCTGATCAACCCTTAAATATTAATGGAATAATTTTAATTTGCAATGGAGAAATTTATAATTTCTGCGAATTAGCAAAAGATAATAATATCTCTCTAACATCAGATAGCGATTGTGAAATAATAATTCATTTATACTTATTATATGGATTTGAATATATGTTAAATATATTAGACGGTGTATTTGCTTTTATGCTGTATGATACTAATAAACACATATGTTATATCGCTCGCGACCCATATGGAGTTCGATCTCTTTATTATTTTATAGATAGTATTGATAATGTTAGCGAAACCGATAATGATAATGAAAATAAAAATATAAAAATTGGATTTGCAAGCGAATTAAAATCTTTATATCAATTATGTAATAATAAAACAAAATTGTTACAATTTACACCCGGTAGTTATACAGAAATTAATTGTGGGAATGACAAAGTTACAAATTATTCGATTATAAAACAAAATGTAAAATATACTACATTTCCATGTCGTAAAAATCTATATTTAAGTGCAACAATGTATTTATTAAATACAGAAATCTATGAAAATTTGAATAATGCAGTCAGAAAACGCGTAGAAGGAACAACAGATAGACCTATTGCATGTCTTCTTTCAGGTGGACTGGATAGTAGTTTAATTTGTGCATTGGTTAATCAATATTATAAAAATATCGATCATAGATTAGAAACATATAGTATTGGTTTACACAATTCAGAAGATTTAAAATATGCTCGCATAGTTGCTACACATCTAAATACCGACCATCATGAAATTATAGTTTCTGAAGAGGATTTTTTCAATGCTATACCAGAAGTAATTAATGCAATAGAATCATATGATACGACAACAGTCCGTGCTAGTGTGGGCAATTATTTAGTAGCAAAATATATTAAAGAACATAGTGAAGCAAAGGTAATATTTAATGGTGATGGTGCCGATGAATTAATGGGTGGTTATCTTTATTTTCATAAGGCACCCAATGCAAATGAGTTTGATAAGGAATGTCAAAGATTGTTAAACGACATATACGCGTTTGATGTATTGCGCAGTGATAAATCAATTTCCAGTAATGGATTAGAACCCAGAACTCCATTTTTAGATAGAAAATGGGTTGAATTTTATTTAAGTATTTCGAAAGATATAAGATATCATTCTGGAAACAGTCAGTGTGAAAAATTTTTAATAAGACATGCTATACACGAGATAGATCCCCAGTTATTACCAGAAGCGGTATTGTGGAGAACAAAAGAAGCATTTAGTGATGGTGTAAGTGGATTAGATCGTTCATGGTTTACAATAATAAATGAAAACATTGAAAAATTATGTACAAATAATAATAAATTAGAACAATTATTAAAATATAATATAACAGTTTATAGAAAATTGCGATTACATAATCCTCCAACGACTATAGAGCAAAGTTATTATAGATATTTATATAATAAGAACTATTATGGAACCGATCATATTATACCATATTTTTGGATGCCTAAATATGTTAATGCACAAGATTCTAGTGCTAGAACATTAAAAATATATAATGAGTTAACTGAATAATTAAATTTTCGAAACAGTATAACCGATTATTAATACTAAATATACACTAAACAAAATTATAGTCATAAGTTTTCTAGATATTAAATATGGCCAACGTGGCATAAAATTAATAATCGTTAATGCAAATATTAAAATAAAAAATTGTATATAATTAGGTTTAAAGTATTTTTTAAAGTTAATTAATGGATATATAAATAATAAGTGAAAAATTAGTCCATATATAAGTATACCGATCAAATTATATTTTTTGTATCTTAAATAGGAATCATATATTCCTATTATTGATATAGCAATACACGAATATGATATATATTTAAATATATCTTTATAAAAAAATAATATTATAAAAAATAGTATTAGTAAAAATGGTGATAACTCGCCATCAAATATTTTATAATCGTAATAATACATATTGTTATTTTTAAAGGAAATAATCATTTATAATATAAAAATTGATTTTATTTTTATAAAATTAAGATCAAATTAGTAAGTATGAGTTATATTGGATATATTTTATGTGATACTACCACACTAAATATATTAAATCAGGCTTGTCCATGGATACCTGGAAGTAATAATATTCGACCAAAAAGAAAAATATTGGAAAAAAAAAAGGAATTTTTAGAAGAACTAAAACAAAAGGAAATAACCTTAAAACAACATATTATTGAAACATTATTTAATAATATACCTAATCAAAAACTTTTCGTAAAAAATCCATTTCCATATAATATACATGGAAATCATTATGTTTTGTGGTATTATAAGTATTTGAATTTATTAAAACCTATTACTAACGAAATGATAAATAACGATATTACACTTAGTTTATATTGTTTATTGGGACATTATAAGTTTAATTATGCTTGGTATGAAAATCCTAAAATGAGTGCGCCAGATGAAAACAATGATTTATACCACGTTCAGGTATTTTGGATTAAATATTAGTTCTTTATTAATGATAATTCCGTCGTTGAATCAGCGTTTGATTTTGTATTTGATTTATACGATTCATCTGGTACAATAGTTAATGTAATATTATTACAATTATAGGTATTTATGTTTTTTTGAATATCGGCTATAGTATCTGTGGTACTTGTTATAAACAAATTTGGAATAAATTTGGAATAAATGCATGAAAAATGCTTTTAACACTTGCTATGAACATTCTTCTAGAGTAATATAATGACAAGCGAAGGTGTGTAAAATAATTTATACAATTATTGTTAGGATGACTAAAATAACTATACATTATATTATAAATAAATATTTATTTATAATATATTAGTCGTATTAAATTGTGATAAAATTTTGTTTATATATTGTTAGATTAAGTGGTGCTGAAATAGTACGTGATTTACTGGTTGTATTATATGTTGATGAATTTGTATTCTAACCAGGCATTAACCAATGAAATATCCTCATCATAATTACAATAAATAAAAAAATATAAAAATTTTTAATTTTTATCTATTTTTCTATTTTTTCTATTTTTCTATTTTTTCTATTTTTCTATTTTTCTATTTTTCTATTTTTCTGCGTATGTTTTATCATTCTTCTACAGCCTCGGCGGTTACTGCTTTCTTCACTTTTTTCACTACCTTTTTCTTGGATTTTACCATGTCATCAATTTGCAATTCCTTTACTGGTGATGTTGGTGGTGCAGGAACGGCTGATTCTGATGGTTCAGTTAAACCACTTTTCACAGTATCTTCTACATTATCTTCTACATTATCTTCTACATTATCTACATCATCTTCTACATCACTATCTACAACCATTTTTTCACGCTCATTGGATGTTAGAGTAATATGACATTTACCACTAAGTGTTTGTTTTGGTTTAACAAGACACTGGAACAGTTTCCATGTTACACCAAATTTTCCATTCGCAAACCAAATACCTCCACACTGAATAATCGTAGCAACATTGCTACCCTTTACAATATAATCACCAATTGCTTGCTCAGTATCATTTGCTAATGGAAATAGCAATTCATGATTCGTATTATAAATTTCAACATTTTTAAATTCACTCTCCCAATATGGAATCTTAATCCTAAGTGTTGGTGCCCGAGAATAATCATATTCACCCGAATTTTTATCCTTTGGATATCGAAGCATTGGTGTCCATAATGCCTCAATAACTTCAGCAGACATTTTTGGTTTATTCATCCATTCCTTACAATTGGTAATAGCGTCCTGTTTAATTCTAGATTCAAATGCTTGCAGATTTTTCAAAAATTGCGATAACTCTTCAGTATTATATTCATCATTTGGAAACTGAAGACTCATATCATACGAAACCCTACCAGTATTATCATCCTTATATTCATTAACACCCCATGTTAACATAAGTGGTGTACTCATATATAGACTTTTCTTAGTAGATGCATTAAGAATTCCAATATTTTTTCCACCACTGTTATTTACCTTTGGCTTTGTAAATACAACACCGTCGTCCGAATCAAACTCAACGCCCCTAACAATCTCAGTTGTTGACATATTGTAATATAATTAAAATTATAAAATATATCTAAATCAATTTTTTTTATATTTATAAAAATTAAAAAAATATTATTCATAATAAAAATATTATTCAATAAAAAAATCTTTATAATAAAAATATTATTCAATAAAAAAATCTTTATAATAAAAATATTATTCAATAAAAAAATTTGAAACTTTTTATTTAATAAACATTTTATTTATAAAATAACAATGTCAAATGTTTGCTGGGTATCGATTAATCCTGTCGAGCGTAAAATTGATTTCTATCCAAGATCTATTGCTTTGCTAATTGAAAAAAAATATAATAATCGCGATCCAGGGGTACCTGATTCATGTGTGTTGGGCAGAGATTTCTTTAATGCAACAGTTCATTTTCATCCAAGTGGTAGTTGCTATCAAACTACCCCAGGAATGTCACTGGGGCGTGCAGGTTTTAAGAAACCAGGATATAGAAGTGTTAAACGGATTACTAAATCTTCAGATAGCGATACCACTATCATATTTGGAAAACTAGTACATGGTGAATTGCGAATTGCCGCAAATGAAACAGATTCAAATATGAGATTTGAAGAAACAATTCCACCAGAGTGTTTAATTGATGGAGCCGCCGAAGGGCCTATAGAAAACCTTCGAGCATGGACAAGTGATGATATTTCGTCAAGCGCATGGGATGCCAATATTATAGTCTGGCAATGGTGCCGTGGTGTACGGGAACGTCAAGGAAATCTCATGGTTTTATCTGATGAATGGTGGTGTCCATATTTAGCAAATGAAAATAATATGATTGAAACTGCATTTTTATCAAATGAACGGCAGGTTGATATTGACCTACCAATTTGTGGTACCCGCACATTTAGATTTAATCCCGGACAAGCATTTGCATCACAAAACGATGATGTAAATAATAAGAGTCGCGTTATTCGTCGCGTAACCAAAACTATCCAAGAATTAAAAGTGATGTTAAATAGAATGTCGACTCCGCCGGTTGATATTTCAGAACTGTTGAGTGCTCTTCCAGATGGAACAATACCACATCATTTCTTCTGCTGTATAACACAAGACATAATGAAAGATCCTGTTAAAACGATCGATGGACATGTTTATGATCGATATGCTATTGAACGATGGTTTTTAGGTGCATCAACCTCGCCACTAACCGGTGTATCATTGCCTTCGAAAACTCTTGTTCCAAATATTATTCTTCGTAACCAAATTGAAGAATTTATTCGACAACATATGCCACAACCAGAAGCACCTCCACAACCAGAAGCACCTCCACAACCAGATGCATCGCTTGAATTATTTTAAACTCTATCATTATCACAATAAGTAATATCCAAATAAAAATAAAAATTTAAGGATTTTGATTATAATATATTTATATTGAATAATATATTATAATTTTTTTTATTTTTTTATTTTTTTATTTTTTTATTTTTTTATTTTTTATTATAGATATAAATATCTATTAAATTTAGGCCGGCATAACCTAATTGGTTGTTTGTGCTACCGGTGCGGGAGCTGATGCTACCACGGTGGGTACTCCCTTGGCAAAGTGCGGGCTCATATAACGTTGAAGATTAAAATAAGTTAATTCATCTTCATTTGTTACCTTTAATAGCTTAGCTAATAGGGGATCGGGATTAATTTTTCTTCCATTCGTTTTATCTTGGAGATTATGTAGACGAATGTATGAGTTAATTTCTCTAGTTACTTCTGTTCTAGCCATCTCACTTCCAAATGGTTTACCTAAAAATGTAGCTAATTCGTCACTAATTTTAGTTGGCTTAACAAAGCCACTTGGTGCTCTAGTGCCGGATTTCTTTTTACGCTTATTATTTAATTTCTGCACAACACGCAGTTCTTTTACTGTCTTTTTCTCTAATACACGTAATTCATTTTTCAATGCTGAAAATTCTGTTAACATTCTCTGAAATTTATTAATAAATTCAGAAAAATTCTCAGTAATAGATGGTGTCATCTGTTCTGCCGAAACAACAACATTTTCGGGCTCAACAACCGCGGTATCAGATTTATTGGAAGATTTTGATTTACTTTCAGACTTTTGAACAGTTACATCCACCGTTTCTGTTGCTTTCTTTGATTTCACTGATTTTGGTTGCTTAACAACGGGTGCACTGGTGGTGGGCTCTGATAATGTTTCGGTAGTTGATTTAGTGGGTTCAGCAGGCTGAGATTTTGCGCTCTTTTTAGCACTGGGCATTTTATAATTTAATATAAATAAATTCTTTTAAGTTATTTTTTATAACAAATATATTTATCGCGTAAAATGATAATAAAAATTTAAAAATTTTTTAAGTTTTAATATTAAAATATAAATATAAATATAATATTTTATATTTTTATTTTAAATTTAAAAGTTTATATTTTAAATTTAAAAATTTGTATTAATTATGATGCACGGCTTGATATAACCAAGGCATAGCTAATGCTGCATCCGTATTAACCAATGTTAAACATGATAAAATATAATATGCACCTAAAGATTTAGAAGCAGTATTAATTCCAGATTTAACTAATAATTCCATAACCATCAAACAAATTTTTTTTATATATAAATATTCCTTTAAATGCATATTTATTGATATATATTGTCTAAAGGGATTACCGGTTGGTGGGCAAATCTCTCGTTTTACTGAATCTGGTATACTGGCTCGATAATTCCATATATCAATTAATTCATTTAAAAATAAAATTAAAGAATCTTTATTTAAATTATTAAACCACGAACTATTACTATAATTTCCTAATAAATTTATCTCATGAAATAATGAAATAATTCTCAATTCTAAATAACCTTCCTCGTGATTAGTTTCTAGATCTTTAAAAATAATATTTATATCGATATGTAAAAGTTTACTATATTGTATTATTTTTAATATATTTTTTAAAATATCATTAGACAATGGGGTTTTAGTATAAGGATTTTCTATAGCAGTGTTATTTTTTAAAAACAAATTATACAATGATAATATATTAAATCCATATATGTAATCATTATCATCTTTAAAACTTATAAATTGTGAATATATTATATCCTTTATATTCTCCATTGTACAAAAATCAGTTATATTAACACATAAAGCTCTATTTTTAAAACCTGGACCATGTAAATTAATATATCGACTAGTCAAAAACCCACGAAATATTTTTTGAATAAAAACTCATTTTCTTTTTTTAAAAGCTTTTCTAAACTTTGAAAATTTTCAGATACTTTTGATAGAAGAAGAGTAATTATCTACACTACTTTTGCAGCTGCATTTTTTGCATTATGTGCAATTTTTGCAAGTGGAAGTATGTTTTATGATGGAATGCTTGGATCAAGCAAAAAATGGTTTTAT
>ERZ802822.502-NODE-502-length-27159-cov-10.875009_pt1 | contig 27159 bp, 25 predicted proteins | sample MGYA00345649_ERZ802822 | MGnify/ENA primary metagenome ERZ802822 (study PRJEB30503, sample SAMEA104212359) | marine metagenome | biome: Westerlies Biome; feature: [SRF] surface water layer (ENVO:00010504) within the epipelagic zone...; material: water...
CGGGATGGTGGAACTTCAACGGCTGCGCTGATGCCCGTCGCGGTTCCAGCAGACAGAAACCGCATTGAACTCAACCCACCGGGCTGCAAGCCGCTCGAGCCCCACACAGCGACTGACAAGCTCATGCTGTTCGTGCTGATCGATGGCTGGACTCTTATCACCGCCACATTAGTGTCGAGTTTTTAGGAGATCAGTGATGGGGCCCGAGACGGTACTGGATGTTGGACGAGATGCACTGTGGATGACGGTGCTGTTGGCCGGGCCCTTGTTGGGCGCTGCGCTTGCGGTGGGTCTCCTGATCGGTATCTTTCAAGCCGCCACGCAGATACAGGAGATGACGCTCAGCTTCATCCCAAAATTGCTGGCCTTGGTGGTGGCGCTTTTTATTGCCGGGCCGTGGATGATTCAGGTGCTAGTGACCTTCAGTAAGCGCCTTATCGTCGGCATTCCCGGCCTCATCGGGTGAGGTGGGCTACTGATGCCAATTGATCAGTTAGAAACTTTGGCGCTGAGCTATCTCTGGCCATTTCTTCGTATTTCAGCGTTGCTGATGGTTGCACCGATTTTTGGCGCGGGCACAGTCAGTGTGCGCATTAGGGTGGTTTTGGCTGCGCTGTTGAGCGCATTGATGGCGCCGATGTTGCCAGTCAATGCCTCAATCGAATTTTTTTCAGCGCCTGGCATCCTCATGGCGTTGCGCGAAATCGTTATTGGTTTGGCGATGGGTTTTGTCATGCAAATGATCTTCGGAGCAGTGGTCTTGGCGGGACAGTCGATCGCCACCGGTATGGGTTTGGGCTTCGCGATGGCGGTGGATCCGCAAAATGGTGTCCAGGTACCGATTGTGAGCCAGATTAAAGTCGTTATTGCGACGCTGTTGTTTCTCGCGATTGACGGTCACTTGATGCTGCTGTCTGCCGTGTTCCAGAGCTTTGCGTTGGTCCCCTTGACCGACCCCGGCTTCGCTGTGACGGGCTTTGAAAATGTGGTCTCTCTCGGTTCGCAGCTCTTCGCGAGCGCGCTACTGCTGGGACTGCCGACGCTAACGGCTGTGCTCATGATCAACGTCGCCTTCGGCGTGATTACTCGAGCATCACCTCAGCTCAATATTTTTGCTGTCGGATTCCCGGTCACCATTGTGGTGGGCCTGGTGTTTTTGTTCCTCGGCATGCCCGCCTTCATCGCCGCCATGCAGCGATTTTTCGAGGCCGGCATTAACCAAACCTTGATGGTTCTGGGATAAGGGGGGCACTGTGGCAGAAGAGCAGACAGGCCAGGAACGCACAGAACAGCCGACAGAGCGCCGGCTTCAGGAGGCGCGCAAAAAGGGCCAGGTGCCTCGATCGCGAGAGCTGAATACCATGTTGTCGTTGATTTTGGCGTCCATCGCATTGCTGGTGCTGGGGGGCGGCATTTCGCGGAACATCATGCAGATCAGCGTGGAAGGCTTCTCGATATCGCGTGAACTGGCCTTTGATGCCAACCAGTTGCCGTTCCAATTCATGTATATGGCCTCGCAGACCCTGCTCGCTCTGTCGCCATTTATGGCGGTGATGCTGGTGGCGGCACTGGCGGGTCCACTGATGATGGGGGGCTGGTCGTTCAGCCTCGAGACGATCTCCTTCAAGCTCGAAAAACTCAATCCGATTAAGGGCCTAGCAAGGATTTTCTCTTTGAAGGGCTTGGTGGAGCTTGTCAAAGCCTTGGCGAAGTTTGTGCTGTTAATCGGCGCTGCGATTTTGGTCTTCTTTACGATTGATCAGCAGCTGCTATCGCTGACCAGCATGAGCCCGAAAGCAGCCGGTATAGAGGCGGTGAGCGTGCTGGTGCAGGTGCTGCTCATCTTAAGTGCTACCACGATTTTGATCGTTGCCCTCGATGTCCCGTTTGAGCTCTGGAATCACCAGAAACAGCTGCGCATGACCAAGCAGGAAATCAAGGACGAGATGAAGGAGACCGACGGGAATCCGCAGGTCAAGCAGCGCATCCGCACGATGCAGCGACAGCTTGCAGAGAGCCGCATGATGGAGGACGTGAAAACCGCTGACGTGGTGATTACCAACCCAACACACTACGCCGTGGCGCTTCAATACCTAGATCGCCCGGGCAGTGCTCCTCGTTTGGTGGCAAAGGGGAAAGACCTCACCGCTTTACGCATTCGCTCCATTGCGACAGAACACGATATTCCGCTGTTTGAGGCGCCGCCACTTGCGCGTGCGCTGTACCGCTCGACAGAAATCGGCCATGAGATCCCGCATGTGCTCTACATGGCTGTGGCGCGGGTACTGGCTTACGTATTCCAGTTGAAAAACGCCGGGCCGACGGACTATGTGCCAAAGCCCGATGATCTCGATATCCCGCTTGAAGCGCTTGGTGACGAGGCTGAGGTAGACGCGGAGGAAGATCAAAATGGCAGCTGATACCGCCTTACAGGGCTCCCCAATGGATGTGGGGGTCAAAAGTATTTTGACGGGGCTCGGCACACCGATGGTGATGCTGTTGCTGCTGGTAATGATCGTGCTGCCGTTGCCGCCGGTCGCACTAGATTTGTTGTTTACCTTTAACATTGCCCTCGCCATCATCGTGCTGCTGGCCTCGATTTACGCTGCACGTCCCCTGGAATTCGCGGTCTTCCCGTCAGTGTTGCTGATCTCCACGCTGCTGCGACTTGGCTTGAACGTCGCCTCGACTCGGGTAGTACTGCTGGAGGGGCATACGGGCACAACCGCGGCAGGCAATGTGATTGAGGCTTTTGGTGACTTCGTCGTTGGGGGGAGCTACGCCGTTGGATTGGTGCTCTTCACCATTCTCGTTGTCATCAATTTTGTGGTGGTCACAAAGGGTGCCGGCCGGATCTCAGAGGTCACAGCCCGCTTCACCTTGGATGCCATGCCCGGCAAGCAGATGGCGATTGATGCTGACCTGAATGCGGGTTTGATCGGTCAGGACGATGCACTTCGGCGACGTGATGAAGTCTCCCGCGAGGCGGACTTTTACGGCGCCATGGACGGTGCGAGTAAATTTGTACGGGGCGACGCGGTCGCGGGCATCCTGATCCTGTTGATAAATATTTTGGGCGGCTTTGCGATCGGGACATTGCAGCATGACCTGAGTGCTGGCCAAGCTGCTGAAAACTACATTCTGCTGACGATAGGTGATGGTCTGGTTGCGCAGATTCCCTCCATGCTGCTGTCAACTGCGGCGGCTATCATCGTAACCCGTATGTCGGGTGCTCAGGACATGGGCGCGGCGGTCACCAGCCAGCTAACCAACAACCCCCGAGTGTTAATTGTGACGGCCGGCGTCATTGGGCTCATGGGCATTGTCCCGGGCATGCCTAATCTGGTGTTTCTGTCGGTTGCAGCCCTATTGGGCGGGTTGGCCTACTTTAAGGGCCAGGCCAAACCGCAACCGGTGGTCGAGGAAGTCGAGGAGTTTGACTCGGCTAAGCCCGATACGCTGGATCTTAGCTGGGAAGATGTGAATGAGGTCGACGAGATCAGCCTTGAGGTAGGCTATCGGCTGATACCGTTGGTCGACAAAGCGCAAGGCGGCGATTTGCTGAGCCGTATTAAGGGCGTGCGCAAAAAGCTCTCCAAAGAGCTCGGATTCCTGATCAATTCAGTCCATATTCGCGACGATTTGGAGCTGTCTCCGAATCAATACCGCATCAGTCTGCACGACGTTGTGGCGGGTGAGGGCGAGGTCTATCCCGACCGGGAACTGGCGATTAATCCAGGGCAGGGCACCAGCGATCTGGAAGGCATTCAAACCAAGGATCCAACCTTCGGCCTTGATGCCGTATGGATTGATCCCAGTGATCGCGATGAAGCGCAGAGCCTAGGCTGCATTGTGGTCGACAGCAGTACGGTGATTGCTACGCATCTGAGTCAGTTGCTGAAAAACAACGCGCACAAGCTGATTAGTCAGGATGGCGTTCAGGAGCTACTCGACAAGCTGGCTGGCACGTCACCCAAGTTGGTCGAGAATCTTGTACCCGGCCTCATGACTCTGGCCGACGTGACCCGGGTGATGCATAACCTCCTTGAGGAAGGTATTCCTATTCGCGATATCCGCACTATTGTTGGCGCGCTGTCCGACTACAACCAGGGTAATCGCACCCCTGACGATCTCACCCGGCAGGTGCGAATCGCATTGGGCCCCGCCATTTATCAAACGGTGAACGGCACTGCACCTGAGCTCAGCGTCATGGTGCTCGACTCGAGGCTGGAGCAGATGCTCATGCAAGCAGTCGATAGTGATGGTGGGGGTATTGAGCCCACCCTGATCGACGGGATGATTGAGCAAGTGGGGTCGGTATCAGGAACCATGGAGGCCGCGGGCACGACACCCGTCTTGCTGGTCGCGAGCAACATCCGTTCCTTCCTGTCGCGCCTGCTGCGAGGCCGTATGGCCAACTTTTACATCCTCGCTTATGAGGAAGTCCCCGCAGACAAGAAGGTCAAAGTTATTTCCACCGTGGGCGGAGCGAATAACGCTGCGATCGCGGGCACATAGTTTTTAAAAAGGGAGCAGATCGATGAGAGTCTCAACGTTCATAGCCAAAAACAGCCGTGGCGCCCTCATGCAGGTCAAAGATCAGCTGGGCGAAGACGCGATTATTTTGCGGAATCGTCGAGTGGGTGACCGTATCGAGATTACCGCCACGACCGACCTTAACCAGCCAGACTGGACACCTGAGCCTGCCTCTGGACGCGGCGTCAGGCGCAACGATATTCGCGACCAGAGTCTGCAGAACGAGCTGACCAGCCTCCGTGACACACTGGAGCAACTATTGGCCAAGCGGAGTTGGCAGGATTCGGCCAATGTGTCAGCGACACGAGCAACCGTGGGTCAGCGCCTTGCGGCTCTGGGTCTGTCCAAAAGCCTGGGTGGCTGGATCAGTGATAACGTCCGTGACGACGGCACGCTTGAGCAGCAGTGGGTGTCGTCGATTCAGTTGCTGACGAGCTGTTTGCCTCTGATCGAGATGGACTCGATCAAGAAGAGCAAGTTGGTCGCCTGCGTAGGGGCGACCGGTTCCGGTAAAACCACTTGTGTGCTCAAGCTGGCCAAACAAGCGGCCACTGAGTTTGGTGAGCACGCGGTCGGCGTGATTGCGCTCACCAATGGCGAGTCTGCTGAGGCAAGTCAACTTGAGGGTCATCGAGCGTTGGCGGGCATTGAGACCCGCAGCGCCACTGACAAGGCATCGCTGACTGAATCTATTGCTGCGCTGCGGGGCAAAGAGCGCATCTTTATCGACACCTCCGGGCTGTCATTCCGCGATCCTGATATGGCCGAGCAGTTGGAGTGGCTGACAGAGCAGATTCCGCCGATTCGCATCATGCTGGTCATTTCAGCCGCGGCACAAATGGGGACGACTCGTGAGCTACTGCGACGGTTGGCGTTAACTCGGCTTGACGGCGCGATTATCACTAAGGTGGACGAGGCGGTTAGCTTGGGAGGCGTGATCGATACGCTCATTAAGCGGCGTCTGCCTTTGAGTTTGGTGGTCGACAATCGTGACCCCGACATTGTGCCCCACAACACGGATCCGGTAGCATTCATTAAGCGCGCAGTGAATTTGCTGGAAGAACGACAGACCGGTCAGGCCGCTAGTCCAATCAGATACGCGGCGGCGACTGCCTGATAAACGGGTAGTGCAAAAACGGTAAAAATTATGTCGGGTAATGTGGTAGCAGTGTCCAGTGGCAAGGGAGGAGTGGGCAAAACCAGTCTCACTGTGAATCTTGCCGTCGCGCTCGCAGCCACAGGCAAAAAAGTGCTGGTCTGCGACGGTGACCTTGGTCTGGCGAATGTTGATATTACGCTGGGGCTGAAACCCGAGTTTGACCTGCATCACGTGCTATCCGGTGAGCGGACTCTGGATCAGATCGTGATTGAGGGTCCTCAAGGGGTAGGGGTGATCCCTGCTGCCTCCGGCATTTCGAAAATGCTGGAGCTCTCGCCCGCTCAGCGCCTGGAAATGGGCCTAGCGTTTACCGAGCTCAGTCGCCAATACGATGTTGTTCTGCTCGATACTGCCGCGGGTATTGGTCAGGATGTGATTTCATTTTTATCGGGGGCGCATCAGGTGATCGTGGTGGTGTGTGACGAGCCGACCTCGCTTACCGACGCGTACGCGTTGATCAAGGTCAGCGCGACAGAGCGGCGGGTAAGTCGTTTCCAGATTGTCGCGAATAAGGTCAAGGGTGCCGCCCACGGCATACAGGTTTACAAAAAGCTGCTGAATGCCACGGACCAGTTTCTTGATGTCAATCTCAGCTATCTCGGTGCTGTGCCAGCGGATCAGCGAGTGCTTGAATCCATCAAAGAGAGAACACCAGTAGTCAACTTGTACCCGCGCTCTCAGGCATCGGTAGCGATCCGAGAAATTGCGGACAACCTCGAAAAGTTGCTGACTATCGATATCGAAACAGATGGTATTGCGGCGCTCTTTAAACAGCATGACATGAGTTAGCGGGCCATGGACCAACCTACCCGCTATGATGATATGGCATTGCAGAATCCCTCCAGTGTCGTCGAGGATCTGTTGCCCTTGGTCAAAAGCATTGCGCTGCGTATTCGCGTCAAGCTCCCCGATTTTATTGAGCTCGATGATCTGACTCAGGCAGGCCTCATTGGGCTACTCAATGCCTGCCAGTCCTATGACCCCAACCAGGGCGCCAACTTTCAAACGTATGCGTCGATCAGAATACGCGGCGCGATCCTAGACGAACTGCGCCGGAATGACTGGTTGCCGAGGTCGGTGCAGACACAGCTAGGGGAGGTCTCAAGGGCCATTGCCAAAGTGGAAGCGAGAGAGGGCCGCACGGCTCAAGATCACGAAGTGGCGGAAGCCATGCAGCTTCCATTGGATGAGTATCGGGAACTGACGACAAAACTTTCCGCAGCCCGGCTCGTATACCTCGACGCGAATACCGATAGTGCAGATGACGTGCCTGTGGGAGACAGAGAACCGGAGGCAGAGTACAGCGAAGAGGAACAGCGCGCCCTGTTACGTTCTGGAATCGACATGCTGCCTGAGCGGGAAAAGCTGATGATGTCTCTCTATTACGTTGAGGAACTGAATATCCGCGAGATTGCCGCCGTATTAGAGGTTACGGAGGGGCGGGTCTCGCAATTACATGGTCAGGCGCTGGCCAGGTTGCGATCCAGATTGGCTCCTCTTCAAAACGGCTGATCTACGAGTGACGCTTGGCTTGATCGGCTGAACCTGCAGTCTCGGAATATTTTTATTGGCCCATCCATCTGGGTCGCAACCCCCATAGAGTGTGCGAGCAAGGGATTGCCCGCCAGAAAGGACTCTCACCTTACTTCCTTTTATATCAGGGTTCAGGTTGCTGCGGCCCGCATACGTTTATTGCACGCCAAGTGTTTCTGCGCTGACCTCGCGTTCCTCTACCGGTGACTCGCTGGCCTCTTCGGTTTGGTTAATCTTGATTTCCACGCGACGGTTTCTGGCGCGGCCTGCCCGTGTGGCGTTCGTATCCTCAGGGCGAACCTCTCCATAGCCACGAACGCTAAGGCGGTCCATGGAAATGTTGGGATCATTGAGAAACACGCTGGTCACAGAGACCGCACGGCCCGCTGAGAGCGCAAAGTTCGATGGGAATTTAACGCTATTAATGGGAATGTTATCGGTATGTCCCTCTACTACGATCTCGCCAGAGATTTCTCCGAGAGCAGTACCGATGGTGTCCAGCGTGGGGAGAAAGCCTGGGTCTAAGTCAGCTGAACCTGAGGTGAATGAACCGCGCTCTCTGATTTTGATGATGATCGTAGGTCCGTCGGTTTCGACATCAATTTTGCCTTCGTTGATTTCCTCTTCTAGCAGTTCTGTCAGCACGGCCGCGTCGGCCTCAGTTTGCTGCCGCTGCTCCTGACGTTCTTCTTCTTCTTCCAGCAGCTTTTGCAGTGTTTCGGGCTGAACCTCAATGGGATTGTCGGGGTTGCCAATTTTTAGGGATGGGCGAGTCGGGTCGACCGTATCCTGCTGAATGACTTTTTTAATTGTGGGCTCGGGTTTGCCAGGCGAGAATTCCAGCGCAATGATGCTGGTTCCCTTCGGGATATCGTAGGTCACGATATCTTGTTGGACACCAAAAGCGTCCTTCATGGAGCCCGCCACTTTTTTGTATCGAATCACGTCGATTTCGGACATCGAGATGATGAGCACGAAGAAGCAAACCAGAAGCGACATCAAATCTGCGAATGTGGCCATCCACAGAGGCGCTCCGGGTTTGCCCTCTTCTCCCTCGTCTTCCTGGAGCAGGTTTAAATCCACTGTTAATCCTCGTCGTCAGCCCGCTTTTTGGGATCGACATAGGTTTTGAGCATCGATTCGAGAATACGCGGGTTTTGTCCACCCTGGATGCCCAGCACGCCGTCAATGCACATCGCCATCAGTCTGCCTTCATTGGCTTTTCGCAGCGTCAGCTTGTCGCAAAGTGGAATGGCGATTACGTTGGCAATGAGGGAGCCATAAAGCGTTGTCAGCAGAGCCACGGCCATTGCAGGTCCGATGGCTTTGGGGTCGCTGAGATCCACCAGCATCTGCACCAGACCAATAAGCGTGCCGACCATGCCCATGGCGGGTGCGACCTCTCCCCACGCAGACCATACTTTCGTGCCCCATGTCTGCCGGTCCAGAAACTGCTGACGGTCTTTGTAGAGGACTTCGCTGACTACCTCCCGACTTGATCCGTCGATCAGCATCCTGACGCCTTGCTTCAGAAACCCGTATTCAATTTCGACGTTTTCCAGCGCGAGCATGCCGTCTTTTCGGGCGATCCCCGAGAGCTCTACCATTTGAGCAATCAATGCATCGGGGTCATCTGCGCTGCTGCGGAACGCGGCACCCGCGGCTACAAACGCCCCCAGCCACTGCTTGAAAGAAAACTTCATCATCACGATACCGGCACTGCCGCCAAAGACGATTAAAATGCTTTGGCCGCTGATGAATATCTCGGCGCCTTCCTTCGAAAAAATCGCAAAGCTTACAAACCCAACAGACGATAAAATGCCAAGGAGCGTTGCAAAATCCACTGGTGTACCTCACAGTCTCGTTGAGCCTTCGCCCATCGCGAAGCGCTTTTAGTCCCTTAATAGGCGCAGTGCTGGGGGGGCCCAGCCGCGCAGGTCAGAGGTTACGTTAACCTCGATCATCACGCAAACCGGGAGACGCTTTGGAAGAACTTCAGATTTCGCTGACTCCCGCGAGGGTTGATCAACGCAACTTCGGTTTATGGCTACGCACGCCACAGGTTGGCCAGGTGCTGAATGCAGTGGTGGCCGATAAGCTTCCCTCGGGCGAGATGGTTCTTAAAGTGGGCGCCGAGCGCGTCACGGCGTCAACGGATATCCCGCTTCAGCCGGGCGCACGGCTGTTGCTGGAGGTCAAGCAAGTTCAACCCCAGATTACTTTCCGCGTGCTCACTGCAGGAGGCGCGCCCTACGTGGCAGCGCCCGACGCGATGGCAGAGGCTATTAAGTTGCAGCGGCAAGCAGGTACTACGCAGGTGCCAAAAGACGGTCTGGCACAGCTATTTTCACTGTTGCGAGCCTTGGGAGGTGGCTCTCTGCAGGCTCTGGGTTTGGATCGCGCAATCGTTAAGCAGCTCCAAGGTGGTGTGAAATCCTCGGACGAATTGACCAAACCCGACGCTCTGATTAAGGCGATACAGGGCAACGGTACTTTCCACGAGAGCTTGCTCGCCCATGGAGCGGGCAGCATGGCAGGGCTGGCAGCAGACGATTTGAAGGGGCAACTGATGCGCGCCTTGTTTAGAGTGCGTGCCAATCTAGAAGACAGCGATAAACTGGAATTGCAGGCTGAACAAGTCGGCCTCCTCGAAACCCTGCGCTCTGCCTTAGAGAGTGGACTGAAAATAATCACAGACAACCAATTGGGCTCTGTGCCAGCTGAACAGACCCAATTGCCGCAGCAATGGTGCTTCGATATTCCGTTTCGGTTTGGCGAAGAGGTGTACAGCATTGGGATTCAAATATTTGAGGACGGTGCTCACAGTGCCGCGGGTGAGGGGGCTCTGTCCAAAACCTGGGCTGCGCATATCTCCCTGAATATGCCAGGGCTTGGCGCGACTGAGATCACCGTCAAGCTTGTCGGGGAGAGGATATCGGTTGATCTCGCTGGCAGTGAGCAAGAGACGCTAGCGTTATTTTTGAGATCTCAGCAATCATTGACTGCTGGTTTGGAGTCGCGAGGGTTAAAGCTCGACAGGCTCAATGTGGTGCACGATCAAAGTCTGTCTCGCCATGGCTCCAATGCTCCCGCTCTGGATGTCAGGGCATGAGCCAGTCCCGCTATAACAAGAGCGCAGCCTTGACCTATTCAGGAGAGGGCGCGCCTCGCCTCGTTGCTAAAGGCGAGGGAGAACTCGCCGAGAGAATCAAGGCGACTGCGCAAGAGTTTGGCGTCCCGGTCGTGGAGGAGGCGGGTTTGGTGCAGATGCTGTGTCAGATCCCGTTGGGGGACGAAATACCCCCTGCCCTTTATGTTGCGGTGGCAGAGGTACTGGCTCATATATTCCGCATCAATAACCGCGTCGATGAGCTGTCCTAGCCGATACTCGTAACCGGGGTTGCTCTTGTTAGACGTTTCCGCGACCGGTGGTCCCTTCAGTCGATCTCATCGGGCTGTATTTCAAGAGCGCCTGAGTATTTCTGGATGATGTTGAAGTCCCAGTCTTCAAAGTTTGCCCTGACAGCAAAATCTTCGTATGTCTCGTACCAGGCTGATTCGCCAGGCGGCAGTCTTGCACCGACCCGCCACCCCTTGGTTTCACCAATGTTGACGCAGCGCATTTCGAAGGGCTCCCCATTGAAATCCAGCTGGTCAGTGATAATCGAGGCTCCTTCGAGGCACCCATCTGTGAAATACACGGCCGTCAGTGTCGTACCGTCCTTATTTTTTCGAGCGCGCAACACGTAATCAAGGAACGGAAACTCCCGCTGAACAAAATTGCCCGTTTCAAGCAGGTCATGCTCTCGATCGGTCTTCTCCCAAGCGACCGAGGTATTCCAGTGATAGATCTCTGCCTGAAATCCCATGCTTCTTTTTGCTTGGCCTAGGTATAGGTTCACCATCTCTCTTTGTTGGGATAGACCGACTATTAATATGATGGTGAACAGAACTAGAAACCACTTGATGAAGGTTATCATGAGCTATCCCCGAGCCGCTGTTATCAGGCCGCCAAAATGCAGTCGTGTCGCTGAAGGTTTTATTTTACGAAAGTGTAACAGAAGATAGCGGGTGGCCGCGTGTCGGCCGGCTAGCACCGAGGCCTGCCGGCGGCTGGTGCAGGTTAAAGGGTGCCAACTGACTATCTTGTGCAGTGCCAGCGAATCGACTCAAAGGTGGAAGATAGTCCTGTCTTATCGTAATACCGGGCAGTGAGGTCTGGCTCTACCACGACCATGAAGACTTCGCCGGCGGGGTCAGACCAGATAGATTTCAATGCTTGCTGCTGAAATTTGGCGGGCACCTTATTGCCACCTTGCACACGTATCCAGCCATCCGCTTTTTCAGCGCTTCCCCAGAGCTCCAGCGTTGATCCATCCACCCAGCGGTTGTCGTCAATGCAAGTTAACCTGACTGGTTTTGCGCCTGAGCGATACTCTTTACCTGCCGCTCCCATTGACAACCACATCGAGCAGGTAATGCCCAGGGCGAGGAGGGCTTTGCAGTTCATCAAGCTGACCATCCCGGCATCATAGATCATGCTTTCCTGGGCGCCTTATGATGCTGCTCATGGGTTAGCGGTCCCTGCCAATCCAAGGTTTTGGCAATGCGAATGCTTCAACCAGCTCTGCGGCGACTTCCTCGGCCTCAGACTGGCTGGCATACCCACTGGCTCGAACCCGATACAGTGTTCGCCCGTTTACTTGCGCTGGTTGGACACCAAACGATTCACTAGAGGAGGAAAGTCGAGCGACCATGGCATCAGCATCGGCGCGCGTGGCATAGGTCTGGATGTTGATAAACCAGCCACTGCTTGAAGACGATGGCAGTTGCGGCGACGAAGCTACGCTCGGAGGTGCGCTGGCGTTGCTCGCCTCTGCAGCATCAGCGCGCGCTATTTTGAGCGCTCTCTCGACGGAAGATAGCTTCGCTTCCAGCGTTTGGTTGCGATCCTCTAGTTCGGCTATTTCCTCGCTATGCAGTTTGCGCGTGCTGTCCAGTTCATCCTGTAACGCCTGAATTTGCCCCTCATTCTGTGCAGGCGCCTCGGCTGGCGGGGTTTGTTGTGCTTGCCTTAATTTAAGTTGCATTGACCGCATGGCTTCCTCCTGCTGGGTGCTTTGGTACCAAGCGAAGCCAGCGAGGCCGATCACAGACAGTGTCAGCAGGCCAACTGAGGTCGGCCATGCCCAGTGAGTTTTCTTCTCTTTTTTACTCTTTAGTCGGGAAGCCGCGGGGGGCTGGGGCCGATAATAATCGTCATCGTCATCGTCATCGTCATCGTCATCGACGGCAGCTTGATCTCGCGATTCTGCGGGAGAGGTTGCTCCAGTCTCGTCTTCTCTACCATCAAATTCATTGGTCGAGCTACCGTTACTGGGGTCAGATCCGTCGTCGCGGTCTAAGGATCGCGAACTCCCCAATGTCACGTTGTCATCGTCAAGGTCATCGTCAAGGTCATCGTCAAGGTCATCGTCATCGAACAGCGAGCCGGACTCATCTGCGTTGCCGCGCGGGCTGACATTCTGTTCCGGGTCTTGTTCTGACCAGTCAGATGCTTCCTCGGAGACAGAACGTTCTTCGGCCCATTCAGGGTCGCTACCCAAGGATTCGTCGTCCTCGAGGGCACTCCAATTTTCCTCATCACCGTAAGCGTCGAAGGAGGGTAGGTCGCCATCTGGTTCGCTATCGCTGTCCATGGTGCCGGATGTTGCTCTTGCTGCTGGCGCGTCAGCAAATTCATCATCCGGCTGATCTCGATCACTCATTTTCTTCTTCTCATCATCGCAGGATCATGTCTTAAGACTATCAGAAGTCGCGGTTGCCATTGCAACAATCGGCAGGTCTTTGAGTCGCGCTGGAAACGAGTCACCGACCGAACGGTCTTTGCGTGATTCTTGGATTCACGGCGATTCTTGTGATGCGCCGGTTTTCCTGATCTACTCGGCTCGGCGCATTGGTATTTTGAGATGTGTCATCAAAAATTCATGCGGCACCGCTATTTTGTGACGGGTCGTAAAAATAAGGGGGCTTCAATGAACAAACTACTGACTACACTATTTGCGGTGGCCTTGCTTTCTGGCTGCGGCCAGAGCGAGCAACCTGCCGAAGCACCGGCTGCGCCACAGGCAAGTGAAGTTGCAGAGGCAATTGCACCTTCTGCGCCACAGGCAAGTGAAGTTGCAGAGGCAATCGCACCTTCTGCGCCGCTCAATGTTCCTGTGGTTGACTATGTTTGGAATTCTACAGCCGAGGGCATGACAGACGAGCAGTTCGCCGACATCGTGACGCGGTGGAATGCGCGCATCGACGCCGGTGGCTACGACATGACGGGCTCCAATGTCCTCAGGCCACAGTTCGAAACCGATGACTACGATTTTATCTGGGTACTGTTGTGGCCCTCGATGGAAGCGCGCGATTTAGCCTGGGCAGACTGGAATGCCAATCAGTTAGAGGAGTGGACCGCAGAGTTGAATGGCGCGCTCTCTTACAATGCTGAGAACGTTTATACCTTTAGCCCGGGCGCAGGCCGGGACAGCGCTGTAAGCAGAACGCCAGAGGGCGGTACCTTCATTCCCAGCTTTGACTTCTGCAATTTCAACGAGGGCTATGATCAGGCCAGTCTTGATGGGTTCCGCGCTGATTACGATGCCTCGCTGGATGCGGAGCCGTCCAGTGACTATGGCTACTACATCATGGAGCCGCAGTTCGACCTGCAAGATGCGGACTTCGTGTGGCTTGATCTGTTTACCGATGAGGCAGCGGCTCAGTCGGGTGCAGACAGTTGGAACGGCTCGGCACTCCAGGCTCAATGGAACGAGATGGTCAATTGTCAGAACTTCACCTTTGCCGCCACGGCCATTCGGCGTTAACAAACGACGAATCACACGGCACCGGCTTCATGGTGACGCGGGTCGGATAGGCAAAGTCGGTGTAAATGGAAACCCCGCCCAGTGCGGGGTTTTTTCTAGCGGCTCACCGCGCGAGTGGTGTTCTTCTTCAGGCGCGAGAGCAACCACTGGTGGAAGTGGTGCGTGGGCACATCCATGAGTGGCGTAAACAGTCCGCCATCAAAGGCTGGGGAAGCGCGGCCTCTCTGCATGCCCTCTACCACCGAGATGTCCTCGGAAAACACAACACTCCAGGCGGCGTGCAGGTTTTCACGCCGCTCCCGATAGGAATCGCCGATTCCGTCGCTATCGGCATAATAAAACTGCAGTCTCTCCCGAGTCTGATCTACGGCCTCTGACAGCAGCAAAATGACAAAGAAGTGGTCGGCTTGAATGCCCAGCAATACGTTGGGGTAGAGCGACAGGTACTCCGCGGTTTTGAGGCGTTCACCATCCCACTCTGAAAATTGTGGCAGCGGCTCGCTATCTCCCCGCGTCAGGTCATATACCCGGGTGCCTTGGCCTGAGGCGAGCGGATCAACAGTGAGGTTGTAGTGCGCATCGAGCGGCGAGTAGGTGTTGAGGTCGGGGTGGACGAAGGGCAGGTGATAGGACTCGCAGTAGTTCTCCACCGCCAGCTTGTAATTACTGTTTAGCACCAGTTCCATGGAGCCAAACTCACCCGCATCGGCGATGAGCTGTTGGTCGAACTCTGGCCCGGCGAGCTCGCGCCAACGCGACAGTAACGGTTCTAGGTGCGCTGGCAAAGACGGTGCATCGCCAGAAAGATTGATAAAAACCACCCCCATGGACTCGTCGCAGCGTACGCCGGTCAGGGCATGGTCAGCGCAATCAAAGCCAGTCACTTCGTGCACGCCCATGCCACCGATATTGGGGGTCGTTTTGAGCTGCCCGCTAAGGTCGTAGCCCCACTTGTGATAGGGGCATCGGATGACCAGGCCGGCATCGCCGGCTTCGGCGACCAGCTCCATGCCGCGGTGACGGCACACGTTGTGAAACACTCGTGCGCGACCCTGTTGGTCTCGCACCATCACCAGTGGCAGTCCCATAAACATGATGGGGAAGACGCTGCCGGGTTCTGCAATATCGCTACTGAAGCCCAGGCCCACCCAGGTTTGGGCGATGACCGTATCCCGCTCTTTCAGCCATGCGTCGTGACTGGTATAGGCCCGATTGGGTAGTGCGGCACTGTGAGAAATTTCGGGGTTAGCCGCGCCATGAGGGCTAGCCGCTGCGGTGGAGGCGAGGGTGTCGGTGGGCGTCATGGCAAGCGTTTTCGTTGTCGAATGGCAAAAGTGTACGCCTGCCGCTGATTCGGGAAAATGATTTTTTCTCTGCAACCATAGTGCAATCCATCACGGCTAAGAGGGGCGCTAAAAAGCACTGGAAATGAGTGACTTAGCTCCATGGAAAGGGGCTGTTAGACACCGGATGCAGGTCTCCCTCTGCGTAGCGTGAAAAACGAAACGGATCGAGGAGCCCGGGCTTATCGCCACAGATGGTCTGCGCGACCAGGTCGCCCACGCCGATCATTTTGTAACCGTGGTTGGAGTCGGCAATTACAAAGCAGTTCTCTCGCATGGTATCGAACACCGGAAAGCTGTCCGGGGTAAACGCGCCGATGCCGCCCGAGGGTTCTCTTTTGAATTGGGGCAGGGTGCCCGAAAAGCGTTCTTGGCAATGTGCGAGTGCTGATACCCACATCTCCGCGAACTCTGCGCCAACCACAAACTCAGGTGAGGCCGGTCCATAGGGGTCTACCGCAACGTCTGCCGCTGGCTTGTCGACGATAAAGGGTGCGGCCCCGCCCTGCACGCCGCCGAAATGGAAGTCGGGCTTGTAGTAGATGCCCCAGAGGTGATCGGTCAGCAACCTGCCATCCTCATCGGAATACAGTGGCGCGTCGGTATCGACATGAATGACCGGTGGCATGGCGCCGTCATTGGTGACTTGTAATTGGGGGTCAACACCCAGCGTGCCTTCCTGCAGTGACCAGTAGATCCACATGGGAATCCCCTCGGTGACCTCACTGGTTGCCGGATTACGTATCCCGACCTCCATGGGGAGTTCCAGCATTTTCCAGAAGTTGCGCACCCAGGGGCCTGCTGCGACCACGGCGTAATCGCACTCAATGCGACCCCGGTCAGTATCGACTGCCGTAATGGCATGGCTGTTGTCACTCTCGAGCGCTTTGACAGTGATGCCGCTGATAATGCGCACGCCCAGCGCCTCGGCCTTGGCCGCCAATCCAATCATCGCGCGTGAGTTGTTAGCGTAACCGCCCGGCATTTCATGGAGAACAGAGGTGATGCCCTGTGCACGCCAATCTGAGAACAGACCCTTCATGTAGCGCTCGCTGTTGGCGGCGCCCTCGATGAAGATCGACTCATAGCCGATCGCCTGTTGCTGTGCATGGATCGCCGCCACATCTTCACGCATGGATTCGCAGCTGATTTGCATGTAGCCCACGGGATGGTAACTATAGGTCTCGGGGTCGCTCTCCCAAATGTTCACGGAGTGGGCCATCAGCTCGCGCATGGCGGGCTGAAAATAGTTATTACGAATCACCCCGCAGGCAATACCCGTCGCGCCCGAGCAGATACCCGATTTGTCGAGAATGATGATGTTATGGCCGTCACCCTTACCGGTCGCTTTGAGCTGCAACGCCAGGTGGTAGGCGGTGCTGAGCCCGTGAATCCCGGCACCAATGATGATGTAGGGGCTGCGCGTTGGAATCGCCATCAGATGATCTCGCCCACGTAGTCAAAAGGCTCGATCAGCACCGGCATATCGTCAGTGCACTCACGCCCATAAGCGGCCAGCAAGCCGTTCCAGTATTGGCGATGTAAGGGAATCCAGACTTCGGGATCCTGAACGGGCGGGCCGTCGAGGGAGGACTCTGCGTCACCGATTTGTCCGAAGGTGGTCTCGCGAACGTCGGTCAGGCGCACGATCAAATGAGGCTGACCGATGTAATCAGTCAGAACAATAGGGATGCCGGGTTCAGGGTAAGGAAAGCCATTGGCCTCAATAACCCACGGCAAGCTGAAGGTAGCGACCTTGTCACGTGTTTTGATGTAATCGAGGATCTGGGTTGTGGTCTCGGCATCAATGCCTAGAGAGCGCACCTGATAGTTATCGCCGAAACCCGAGTACCGCTCGCATGCGCGCTCCCAGAATGTATCAATATTTGCAGGGTTGGGTTGAGCGGGGCCATCAGAGATCAAGATGTGGCGCGGCATGGAGGCTCCCAATTCTTATCGTTTTGGTGAGCTAAATCATGCTGGATTTCGGCCGGCCTGCCTAGTAGAGCAGCCAGTATGTGGCGCCGGTATTATGTGGGCAGGGGATTTTGCAGGGGATCGGGGATCTGATTGGGGATTTCCGTTCCCCATTTCCCTTGTATATGAGGCTTTCAGGGGTGTTAAGGGCCCGCCCGGCAGGACTCGAACCTGCAACCTACGGCTTAGAAGGCCGTTGCACTATCCAGTTGTGCTACGGGCGGCGGGGGCGAAGTATCCCACTCTAAGAGAGAGGGGCCAAGCCTGAGGCGTCGCATGTGAGCAGGCCATGCAGTGCCGTTGATGAGCCTGCTCGCGACTTCCCGGCGACGCGTTGACAGCGCGGCGAAACTGAGCGTCTCAGATCTCCCCACTGGTCGCGCCAAAAAGTAGGGTGCGCACGCTGTGATCAAGGAGTGATTCGGGATCGATGGATCGATCAAAAAGGTTGATAAGCTGGCTTGCTTCCAGCGTCGCAATACCATGCGTCATGGACCAGATCTGTGTAGCGAGGCGGATCCCGTTCTTCGCCGGATTGCCCTGTTTTTCACAGTAGGCCTTTACCAGGCCCACTAAGATCATGAAGCCTCCATGGTCCTCAGCCGCATTCGCGCGAATCTCATCGATATCGCCACGGTCTTCCCACATCAGTGAAAAGAAGGCTCGCTTTTTTCGCGCATAGCTCAGGTAGGTATGCCCCATGGCCAGAATGCCTTCGATTGAACCCACAGCGTGCAGTGAGACGGTTTCGGCGGCCTCGTTGCCCAGCCCGAGGATCGCTAATTGACGCACGGCCCGCAAAAGCTCTTCTTTGTCGCTAAAGTGGCGATAGGGCGCTGCAGAACTGACGCCTGCACGCGTGGCGGCCTCCGCCATGGTGAATTCCAGAGTGCCGTCGCGCTCAATGAGTTCGGCTGCGGCAATGATCAGCGCGTTGCGCAGGTCGCCGTGGTGATAGTTGCAGCGCGCCTGACTCATGCGGCCTCCTGCATAGCGAGCGGTGCCTTGGGGACGTCAACCGCTGCTTTGGGTTTGAGGAAGTGTCTTCCGGGATGCATAAGTAGGGTGTAGAGCGGCGGTACAAGATAGAAAGAAACGACAGTCGACAGTAGCACGCCGCCAGCAATGGCCATCGCGAAAGGCGGCCAAAACTGGCTGCCCTCCAAGATTAGAGGCAGGAAGCCACCGAATGTGGTGACGGTGGTGGAGACGATATGTCGACTCGCGTCCATCACCACATCGACGATCGCATCGGGATCCCCAAGGCTTGCCTGTTCATTCAATTTGAGCCCGCTGAGAATGATGATCGCCGCATTAATCGAGACGCCCACCGAGCCGATGACGCCAATCAACGCCTGAATACCTAATGGGTACTGGAATACCGCCAGTGCCAGCAGGCTGAGACCAAAGGAGCAACCGGTGACACCAAACGCGATGCCGGTCAGTCGCCAGGAGTTAAAGGTCAGCAGGATGGTCGCCAGCATGGCAGCAACGATCGTGCCCAATGGTGCCATGAGATCTGCAACCAGCTCGCCACGCTCCTGGCTGTCCCCACCGAACTCCAGAAAGTACCCGCTGGGGAGGGCGATCGGATTGGCCTTTAAATCTGCCGCCAGCATTTTCAAGGCTTCCTCGGGCAATACACCGCGCTTGAGGAATCCCTGCACGTTATTAAGCCGATCACCGTTTTTGCGAGCAATGGGGCTCTCATCAGGGATGAGCCCCACGCTGCCCAATGCGCTGAGGGGCACAGCGGGTACCAACGTCTCGTTGCCGAGGCGCTGCACAGGAATGCGGATATTGGCGAGGTCGTCGGTGCTGTCCCATTCCTCGCGCTTTAGGATCGCCCGAACGGGCAGCCGCTCGGTGCCCTCAAGTAACTCGCCGCCGACACGTCCCTTCAAGGCACTTTCAATTCCCCGCGCGACCTCGGCTTTACTGAGTCCGGTGCGCTTTAACGCAGACTCGTCGAGATCAAAGACCACTTTCGGCGGCGCTGGCGCCATCGAGACCTTGGTATGTGTGATATCGGGTAGGGCGGCCATTCGCCGACGAAATTGCTCCCCGAGCTCCTTTAGGATTTCTGTGCTGGGGCCATACAGCCGCACCTCAAGTGGCGCCTCCACCGGCGGGCCCTGGTCAATACCACGAACCAAGATCTGCGCCTGGGGAAATTCTCGATCGATCTCTATTTGCAATCGTCGGATCAGTGCATCGGTCTGGTTCTCGTCGGTGGTCAAAACCAGCGCCCGGGACCAGCTAGGCACACCTTTGACGTTGGCGCGCAGGTTGTAGTAGAACTCGGGCGGGCTCTCGCCAATCGACCAGTCGACCCGGCGAATCAGGGGCTCCGCGCGCAATTTGTCATCGACCTGGGTGACCAGTGCCAGCGAATCATCTATCGATGCGCCCTCGGGCAGTTTGACGTCCAGATACATTTGGTCGCGGTCGGTGCCGGGGAAGAATTGCAGGGTCAGCGTACTGAGGCTAAGAAATCCGGTCATCGGCAGCGCCAGAGCGAGGGCAAAGGCACCCAATGGGTTACGAATGGACCAATCGAGTGAGCGTCGGAATGTTTCCGTCAGTTTTTGGTTATCGGCGCCTGCACGCCACCACCGACGCTCGAGTGCAAGACCTGAGGGCAGCCACCGAGAGGCGAGAACCGGCGTCACGGTCACCGCCAGCACGAAGGACGACACCAGCATCGCAACCACCGCCACGGCAATCGATCCCAGGAAGTCGCCCCCGGCGCCGGGCAGCAACACCATCGGAATGAAAGCCAGGACCGTTGTCAGAGTGGAGGACATCAGCGGGATGCGCATGCGCGTCACCGCACCACGCATCGCCTCGGTTGGCGGCAATCCCGCCAACAGACGTTTGCGAATCTCATCGGTCATCACAATGGAGCCGTCGACCAGAAGACCCAGCGCTACGACGAGCCCGGTCACTGACATGTGCTGAATTGGAATTTTCAGATAGAAGAGGGCGATCATCGACGTCAACGTGCACAGCGGCAGAATCACAGCGACCACGAGCGCTGCGCGCCAGCCTAACGTGACCAGCAGTACCATGAGCACCAGAGCAATACCCATCAACAAATTTTTGCCCACGCTCAGCAGACGGTCTTTGGTGTAGCCCGCCTGATCAAAACTGGTCTCAATGCTCACGCCATTGGGCGCAGCGGCACGATAGGACTCGAGGAAGGCGTCGAACGTGGCACCGTAGCGGTCCACTTGATAGCCCGGTTGCATCTCGGCCGCAATGAGTACCGATCGCTGACCGTTGGAAAGTGACACGCTCTCGAAGGGCGTAACCTCGGTCTTACGCACCTCAGCGAGATCTGAAATGCGGATCGCACGTCCATCGGGCAGGCCGCGCACGATCACATTACGCACCGATTCGAGATCAGTGAATTCTCCGGTCAGCTCTACCGTTAGGGCGGCGCCTGCACCGGTTAGCTGGCCGGCGGGGGCCCTTGCATCGGCCTCGGCGAGCGCTGCGGAGACCTCGCCGATCGAAATGCCCAGCATCGACAACCGCGTCTCGTCGAGTTCAACGCGCACCTCTTCGTGAGGCAGGCCATATAGCTTGACCCGCCGTGTCATCGGCACGTTGCGGACAGCGTCTGCAAAGAGCAGTGACTGCCGCCGCAGTTGAGCCGGTGACAGCTCACGGCCGTCAGCACCGCTGATTGCAATAATTTTGACGAACTCAGTCCAGATTTCATCATCGAAGTCTGGCGGTGAGGTGCCGGGGGGGAACGTCATCGCCACCCGGTCAACGACATCGCGCAGCTCGGCCATGATCTGTTTGAGCCGAGCCGGGGGCGCTTTGTAGTCGACCTCTACAAAAAGCAGTGACACACCAGAGGCGGAGGTGCCATCAACCTCCATGACATCGGGCTCTTCCCGGAGGGCATCGACCATGGGTTTGGTAATTAGCGCTTCAACTCTGGCAGGACTCGCGCCGGGGAAGAAAATCTGTATTTTGGCAAACCACGGGGTGATGGCCGGGTCTTCCTTGCGCGCCATACCGCTCATGCTGGTATAGCCCACCACCAAAATGGTCAGAATCACCAGCGCCAAATAGCGCGTATTGGCGTGAAGGAGTTTAGCGATCATGAGCCTGGTGCTGCTGCAGGGTTAGGCGAGGCGTCATTAAATACGGGCTCGACCAGGTCGCCGGGGCTGATGCGTTGTAGCCCCGAGGCCACCACGGCCACCTCGTTTGCGAGGGTGCCGCGCACAAAGACCTCGTTGCCGCGGGTGTAAAGAATTTCGACACTCTCACGCTGTGCTCGCTGCTTGCCCTCAGCGTCAGGTGTGATCGTGAGGACGTCCCAGAGACCCCTGGGGGCCTCCAGCAGTGCGGAGATAGGCAGCCAGCCGCCGGCGGAGTCGACGGTTTCGGCAATCTGCAGCACTGCTGATTCGCCTACTGCCACTGCGGTACTCGCGGGCAGATCAAAGACAGCGCCGACGGTAAGCGTAGTGGCATCGAGATCATCTCGGATGGAGCGTAGTTCGGCGGTGACCCGCTCTCCCTTCAATGCCAGTGTGTAGGCATTTCCGGCCACCAGCCGCCGTGCCACATCAGCGGGGACGCCTACGTGTGCCTCGCGGCCCGTGGCAGTCACCAATCGGAGTACAGGCGTGCCGGGTGCGACGACTGCACCGGTTTGCACCAGCCGCTCGGCCACCACGGCCTCGTAGGGCGCGCGCAAGGTGCTCTTTTCCAGCTCCAGTTGCGCCGACCGACGCTGGGCGGCGGCGGTGCTCTCTGCCGCGGCCAGTGCCTGTGCCGAGAATCGTGCGTCGTCGTAATCCTGTTCGGAAGCAGACCCGTCCTGTACCAACTGCGCGATCCGCTCGGCTCGCGCTTCGGCTTGAGCCCGCTCGGCTGATACGCGGCTATTGGTGGCGGCGGCGGCGTCCAGGCGCGCCTGCCTGCGGTCTGTACCCAATTGGGCCAGCACGTCGCCCGGGGACACGCGCATGCCTTCGGTGGCAGGCAGGTCGGTCAATACGCCCGCTACCTCAAAACCCACGACGCTGTCCGACCCGGCCTTGATCACGCCGAGGTAGTTGGCGTTGCGGGTAAACATTGGCTGCTGTTTAAAGACAATGGCTGCCACGGGCATAGGTATGCGCTCAACCGAGGTAGTTGTTACCTTGTTGGCCTTGATCAGCGCAGTACCGCCGACGCTCAGGCCTACGGCCAAAGCCACTGCCCAAAGGGATTTAATGAGATTTGGGTTCAAAGGATCGGTCTCAGCGTGTCACAACGGGAGCTGTTACGGCGCATAATGTTAAGTGGATTCACATTAAATGTAAATCCGATTAACATTTGGGCAAAAGAACAGCTTTTGGCCGCTCAGCTTGCGTGTCTGCAGGGTTTTCGCGACACTAGCGGGCCCCGTCTTAGGGCGGGTTCTGTGGTGACTCGGATGGTCCCCTCGCAGCGATAAGTGATGAACCCCGCCAGGCCCGGAAGGGAGCAACGGTAGTTACTGATTCGGGTGCCGGGGTGTGGCTGTCCGAGTCGCCTCCTCTAATCGCGGATGGTCTGGCATGTCTCATCAGGTTCTCGCCCGAAAATGGCGACCCGGTAACTTCACCGAGATGGTCGGGCAGCAGCATGTGCTGCAAGCACTGGTGAACGCGCTCGAATCCGGACGACTCCATCATGCTTACTTGTTCACCGGCACACGGGGCGTGGGCAAGACCACCGTTGCGCGTATTCTTGCCAAGTGTCTCAACTGTGACACTGGCGTCACTGCGACGCCCTGTGGTGAGTGTGGTGCCTGTGCAGAAATTGCTGAGGGCCGATCGGTTGACTTGATTGAAGTCGACGCCGCGTCCAAGACGAAGGTCGAGGACACTCGCGAGCTTTTAGAAAACGTGCAGTACACGCCGACCCATGCCCGTTACAAAATTTATTTGATCGACGAGGTGCACATGCTGTCTAACCACAGCTTCAATGCCTTGTTGAAAACCCTAGAGGAGCCGCCACCCCACGCGATGTTCCTGCTGGCGACCACCGATCCCCAGAAATTGCCGGCAACAGTCCTCTCCCGGTGTCTGCAATTCAACCTGAAGAACATGCAGCCTGAGCAAATCGTGGCGCACCTAGAACACATTCTGGGGTTGGAGTCGGTGAGCGCAGACGCCGAGGCGCTCGCGTTGATCGCGCGCGCTGCTGAAGGGTCTATGCGCGACGCACTGAGTCTGACTGATCAAGCCATCGCTTACGGCGAAGGCAAGCTGGTCGGTGCTGATGTGGCGGAAATGCTGGGTACCGTGGACCGCGGCAGGGTACTGGATCTGGTGGCAGCCATCCTCGACGAGGATCCCGCCGCGGTGCTGTCGCTGGTGTCACAGATAGCCGAGCACGCGCCCGATTTTGTGTCAACGCTGGATGAGTTGAGCAACATCCTGCATCAAATGACGATTGCCCAAACGGTTCCCGATGCGTTGGATACGAGTTGGCCTGACCAAGCCCGCATTGTCGAGCTCGCCGCACGGGCCACGATTGATGACACCCAGCTGTTCTGGCAGATGGCCGTCGGTGGGCGAAGAGAGGTGCATCTCGCCTCATCAGCCCGGGCAGGACTGGAGATGATTCTGTTGCGGATGATTGCCTTCCGGCCCGCAGCGGTTTTTCAACCGCAAACCGCGGCGGGAGACTCCCCGGCAAAAAAGCCTGAACCACCGGTGGCGCCGGTGGCTCTCGATGGGAAGCCGGCAGCACCCCAGAACCCCGATCCCCAGCGTCCCGCACAGAAGGCGTCGCCTGCACCCTCGCCAGCAGCATCCGCGACCAGGTCCTCACCTAGGGGGCACGCTGCCTCAGAAGCATTAGAGGTGTCGTCAGATAGTCCAGAGGCCGCTGAATCTGATGACAGGTCGACTCAGGCCCCGCAAATAAAAGAAGCGAGTGCGGTTGTGCCCGCCAAGGGGGCAGCGTTCGAAGAGGTGGGTGCAGCGCCCTCAGATCTTTCTAGCCAGCCCCCAGTCAGTGGGCCGCGTGAGACGCCCTCCATAAATGGTGCAGCGAATGGTGCGGCCGCAGCATCCCAACCTGGCATCCCGGGGGCACCCGCGCAGATGGCGCAGGAAAGGGAGGCCGACGAGAGCCTTTCTCGGCACTTGAGCCTGACGGAGCTCACCACGGAGACCTGGCCCGAGCTGTTCGAGGCGTTCCAGTTCAGCGGCATCCTGCACAACATCGCTCTGAATCTGGAGTTGAGCACGGTGACGGGAGAGCAGTTGAACTTTAATCTGGCCGAGCGTGACGCAACCCTGCTCAACGAGCGTCACCCGGCCCAGCTTGCGCAGGCCCTAACGCGGCACTTAGGTCACGACGTCGGCGCCGAGATCATGGTGGCCGACCATGGTGGTCACACGCCTGCCAATCATCGAGCGGCACTCGCAGCCGCCCGCCTTGCCGCTGCTGAGCAGGCCATCTCCAGCGATAATGCGCTGCACGCTTTAATGGAGGCCTTTGATGCCCAGATCATTCCTGGGAGTATTCGGCCCAACGTGGCCGACGGTGAGCCCGAGGGTCATGGCGCCGATGCCGAGAGTCGCGCATGATGGGCTTTGCACTCAGGCGGATTCCGCATGATTTTTGGCCGGTAACAGGCTGATTAATATGAAATTAAGCCCATCTATTGAAGCGTTGATTGAAGGCCTGCGGCACCTGCCCGGTGTGGGGCCGAAGTCAGCTCAGCGCATGACCCTGCATCTGCTCGAGAGGGATCGTGAAGGGGCCCAGCAGATCGCGGAAGCCATCGAAGTGGCGCTGTCCAAGGTGAAAAATTGCAGCCGCTGCCGCAATTTCACCGAACTGGAAATCTGCGAGATCTGCTCCGATCCCAAGCGAGACCCGACCACGCTGTGTGTTGTGGAGGCGCCCGCTGACGTCATGGCGATTGAACAGAGCGGCAGCTTCCGGGGTCACTACTATGTGCTCATGGGGCACCTGTCGCCTATCGATGGCATTGGACCCGAGCAATTGGGGCTCGAGGCGCTGTGTCAGCGGTTTGCCGATGGCGAGATCGAAGAGGTCATTTTGGCCACCAATCCCACCGTGGAGGGCGAAGCCACGGCGTATTACATCAGCGAGCAGGCCCGCGCCGCCGCCGTCACGGTGTCACGCATTGCTCACGGCGTGCCGCTGGGCGGCGAGTTGGAATACACCGACGCCAATACGCTGGCACACGCACTCAGCGGCAGAACGGTGGTAGGCGAGTGAGCTGGACGCTAATCGAGAGCAGCAAGGCATTGGACTCGCTGTTGTCCGACAATCGACACCAGTCGATGGTGGCGATCGATACCGAATTTCGTCGTCGCGATACCTTTTTCCCTCAGGTCGCCTTGTTGCAGCTGTGCTGGGGGGATGAACCCTATCTAATTGATCCGCTCCAACTGGATGATGTCAGCGCGCTGCGGGCGTTTCTGATTGATCCTTCCCAGACCAAGTTGATTCATAGTGCGAGTGAAGATCTGGAGGTGTTTTCCCATTGGCTTGGCGTACTGCCTGCACCGCTGTTCGATACGCAGCGAGCGGCTGCCCTGCTGGGGTTGGGTGCGGGGCAAAGCTATCGAGCGCTGGTCGCACACTTTTTTGATATAGAGCTACCCAAAGACGAAACCCAGTCCGATTGGTTGCAACGACCGCTCACGGCTGCGCAGGCGCAATATGCCGCGCAGGATGTGACCTACCTGCACCCCATGGGTGTGCAGCTGCTAAACCAGGCCATGGAGCGCCATCGCCTGGAGTGGATATTGGAAGAGGGCGCAAGACTGCGCCCAGGCGGCAAGCCGCCGATCGCCAAATTCAAAACGGCCTATCGTCTGCCGCCTGAACAGCAGCGGGTATTGGCCGAGGTCGTTGACTGGCGCGAGGGTGAAGCGCGACACAGAGATCGTCCCCGCAGCTGGATATTGAACGACAAGATCGTGACGGGTGTGGCGCGGTCGGTGCCGCGGTCAGTCCGCGAACTGGCTGCGGTAGAAGACATGCCACAAGGACTCGTGCGACGAGCCGGGGATGAGCTGGTGGCGCGTATTGTGGCCGCAGCGGATACCGACTCGGATCAATCGCCCGCCATGATCCTGAAGCCGCTGGCCAGCGAGCAACGTGGATTGGTGTCTGTGCTCTCTGAGCGCCTAAAGCAAATTGCTGAGAGCTTGGATATTCCGGCCGAGGTGCTGATGCCCAAAGCAGATCTTGAGCACCTGGTTCGTGAACAAATGAACCCCTCCCTGGCGGCACCTGAGAATTGGTCTGGCTGGCGAGCAGATACCGTGGTGGTGCCTTTGCGTCAGAGCCTTAAGGAGCGGGCCGCTTCATGACGTTACCACCTGTCATGGAGGTGGCGGTTTTTAAAACCGCGCGGAGGCCGGACACGTTTCTGTTTCTTCCTGAGGGCCTGCCCCCCAATGAGTGGCCCGATGGTCTCGAGGAGATCTTTATGCCGGCTGAAAAAGTGCTGTCGCTGAGCCTTACGGCAGAGCACCCTCTTGCTGCACAAAGCGCAACGCGAGTGATGGAAGAGATTGCCGTCAAAGGTTACTTTTTGCAGTTGCCGCCCCAATCCTCTCCGTCTTCTGATACCTCGGAGCCCACGCCATGTTGACTGTTCAGTCTTACCTGAGCGCCATGCTGATCTATTGGGTGGCGGCGATGATCGGCATCGTCCTGATGCGCAGACTGTGGTTTGCCACACCGCTCA
>ERZ802822.503-NODE-503-length-27138-cov-20.477107_pt1 | contig 27138 bp, 23 predicted proteins | sample MGYA00345649_ERZ802822 | MGnify/ENA primary metagenome ERZ802822 (study PRJEB30503, sample SAMEA104212359) | marine metagenome | biome: Westerlies Biome; feature: [SRF] surface water layer (ENVO:00010504) within the epipelagic zone...; material: water...
GAAATTAAAGTCATTACAGTTAGATCAACAGCTTTTGATCCTGTTGAGACTTCAAATTCAGGTATTGAGATAGATACTCTTGATGCATCTGATTCTTCTAACATTAGCGAATTCGTTTCTGAAGAAATAGCAAAAAGTGATAGGCCGGAGTTAACAGCTGCAAACATTGTTATTTCTGGTGGAAGAGGTATGCAATCTGGTGATAATTTTCATTTACTAGATTCAATTGCTGACAAACTTGGTGCAGCAGTTGGTGCCTCAAGAGCAGCTGTAGATGCAGGATTTGTTCCGAATGATTACCAAGTTGGTCAGACTGGGAAGATAGTTGCTCCTGATTTATATATAGCTGTTGGTATATCAGGGGCTATACAACATTTAGCTGGAATGAAAGACTCTAAAACAATTGTTGCAATAAACAAAGACGAAGATGCTCCAATTTTTCAAGTTGCAGATTATGGGCTGGTTAGTGACTTATTTGAGACATTACCTGAACTTGATTCAAAATTATAAGAAAATCTTAATTGATATAAGTTATTCATTTCTATAAACTTTTTATATTATTAAAAAGACGTTCATACTTATATTTATTACTTTCTCCTCCAACGGGTTTGCAGTTAATGGAAGTATTTCAACGAGTTTATCTTTAACTGATAAAGCATGGGATTTTCTTCCACCTGTTACTAACTCATTTGATTATAGTGAAACACAAACGAGTGAAATACTATTGATAAGTGGAAGATATGGCATAAAACATATTCAAAGCAATTTTGAGCTCAACCTAGTTAGGCCAATTCATCCTAAAAATGTTGATCTAAAAGCAAGCTCAAAATACAACGAACTAATATTTACTTTAAATCCATCAACTGCCATATCTTTATCATATAAAGAGCAGAATGCAGATGAACAAAGATTTAATTGTTATACATTCTCATCATTAACCCTTGGTTATTGTAGTGAAGCGAGATTTTCTATATCAAACTCAAAAGAAAAGTATAAAGCATTAAATAACGATACATTAATGCTGATTAATGGCTCCAATGAAGAATTTAAGATCAATTATTACCAATCTCTCAATTCGATATTAATAGATGAATTTATATTATATTTAGCATCAAGTAAAAATAGCTTTAATTGGCTTTCACCTATAGAGGAACTGCAAACAGGTTTTTTATCAAATTTATCTTTTAATGAATCAACAATTGGTTCAATTGTAAGGCAGGAAATTAAAAGACTTCCTCAGAGAGAGGACTTTATACTAAATAAGATTGGGATTAATGTAATCAACAATATTTCACTAAATAGATATTTAGATTACTTTTATAGTATTGATTTTGTTCTTGTTGAACCAGAAGATTATAGTATCTATAGATCGATTCCTAAAAATAATATAAAAATCGAAACTGGAATTACTATTTTAGCTTCAGATTCAATATCTTTATCTTTATTCGGAACATTATATAAAAATAATTTATTTGGTTATGAAGATATAAGCTTTAACCAAAGATCTGAACATCATTTTGATAAAGCCTTTGGCTCATTGAATATTAAGTTAAAATTTTTATTTTAGTTAGGGCCTCTGAAACTTTAGGATTCTTGAATATAGAATGATATTTGATTATATTATATAGATAGGGATTTTCTATCAATCTGAATTGATGGTTTAATTTACAAACAATTTTATTAACCAACCAAAGAGTAGGTGTTTTATATGCGTTCAAATATTAAAAAAGTTTATATCTTAGCTTCATTGTTAATATTGTCATCATGTGGTGGTGGCGGTGGCGGTGGTGCAGTAGCTCAGGCAATTGCGGCCGCTATATCTTCCTTTACCTCAAGCTCAAGCTCTGTTTTACTTGGTGGAAGTGTTGATATTTCCTGGGCTTCAACCAATGCAACGTCTTGTTCTGCTCCTTGGACAACTCAAACAGGTACTTCTGGCACTGAAACTGTAACTATCACAACTGCTGGAAGTAATACTTTTACAATCTCATGCACTGGAGAGGGCGGTAGCTCAAGCCGATCACAAAGCATTGAAGGTTATAGAAACATAGCTGGAATAACTCTTGATGGTTATATATCTGGCGCAAGCGTCTTTGTTGATACTGATTCAGATTATATAATGGATTCTGGCGAGACAAGCACGACCTCAGGAAGTGATGGATCGTTTACAATAAAATATGAAAACGGTGCTCTCATTAGTCTTGGTGGACAAGATGTTGACACACTTACACAATTAGATAATTTTCAAATTATCAGAGATCTATCTGGGTATTCCTCTGATAACTTTATGATAACACCAGTTACATCTATAGCACATTTTATGCCTAGTCAGAACATATATAATACGCTTGGTTTAGATAGTTCTATTGATATAAATACGGCAGATCCTGTTGCTAATAAAGGCGATGGTGCTGGCTATGATGTGCTCTATGAAAAAGGAAATCAACTTACAGTTTTGGCATATTCTCTTCAAAATATGGCAAATAACCTCAAAACTACAACTGATTCAACAGCTGATTATTTTAAAGCAATTAGTGAAGAAATTAGCACAGAACATACGGCAACTAGTGCTGCAGTAAATATTGAAAAAAAGGCTTTTATTGAAAAAGTTTTAGATAATCTTGTTGCTGCAAAGTCTCTTACAATAAGTGCTGATAATAAAGCTAATGCTGTTACTGCATTATCTTCTGTACTACCTATAATTGGAGTCAAATCAACAGACACACTCACATCTTCTGTAATTAGATTTAGTACAAATACTTTTCAAACAGATTTTATTTCTATTGCAAATGGCAGTGCTGAAGTCGGATTGGTAAATTCATACTCATCAGATGTATTGAATTATATAGCCACTGATCAAAATATTAATGCTGCTGATATTCAACCTACAATATTAGCTTTTGCAGACTCAATATCATTGCAAGAAGATTCAACAGTTTCATTCTCACCTTTAATAAATGATTCATTAACAACAGGGAGTGCATTTGTAATTACTACTAGTTCACCATTAAATGGGTCTGTTTCAATTTCAGGCGAGACTTTAACTTACACCCCATCAGCGAATTTTAATGGACAAGATTCATTTAACTATACTGTTACCCAAGGTTCAATTACTGCTTCATCTTCTGTTTCTGTAACCGTTGCTGCAGTTAATGATGCACCTACTTTAAATATAGCTTCAACAATAAGTTATAAAGAAAACGATACAGTCACTATCGATCCATCTGCACTTGATGTTGATGGTGATGACTTAACATTAACTATTAGTGGAACTGACGCAGACTCATTTACATTGACTAATAATCTAATATCTTTTAATAGCTCACCAGACTTTGAAACAAAAAGCTCTTATGTTATTACTCTAACTTTAACAGATGGAGTTTTGTCAGTTGAAAAAACAATAACTATCAATATTAATGATATTAATGAAGATATAGGATACAAAGTTCCTACCTCTATTGATGTTATTGAAACAAAGGAATAAATTATGAATAAATTAAAATACAAAATTTTTTTAGCGTTAACATTATCTGTATCATCTATTAATGCATCTGATTATAGTAATGCGCAATTTGATAATTTCGTAAGTGGGCAGGGTGTAAATGAGGTTTTAGCTGAAGCTCAGACCATAATATGTGCATTATCAAGACTTGGTACAGAAGATTTATCTGGTGATGGATCATATAAAGCAACCATCTACATGAATGAGTGTGAACAAGCAGCAGCAGAAGCCACTGATAGTTCAGCTGGAACAACAGCTCCTACCAGTGCAACATCTACAGCGTCCACATCAGCAACTGCTACAGCTGCAACCGGTGAAGCGGCACCTGATATAGAAACAGTTTTTATTAACAGTGGATTTACAACATCAGTGTTACAAACAACAAAAGGATGGATAGTTAATGATAAACCTTGGGATGATCAAACAAATAATGAACCAAAAAATATTTTACATCTATTAAATGAACAAACGGCTCCTGTAAGTAATACAAATAAATTTGGAGATTTTACGTTAAGATATCAGCTTGCTACTTTTGGCAATACTCAAGAAGATTTACCCGACTGGTATTCATGTCCAGATCCAAGTTCTCAAGATTATAGATGGTCTTGGTGTGCAGATGGAGCAGATCTTGGTAGAGGATTATTAATTGCAAGCGGTGGTAGTATTAAATTTAAAAGTGATCGACATGGACAAGATCAGCAAAACGTTGTCGCAGATTATTACGATAATGGGGATATTGCTGGAATTTATACAAGATCTAGTGGCTTTATGGATGAATCACTTCGTGATCCAGCATGCGATCAAATAGGTTATCAAGAAGATGGAACATGGGATCATGATGCATATTGGCAATGTCAGCCTGAAGCTTATAGAAATTCAAATGTAAGTATTCTTGGTATATTTGCTTTTGGTATTGAGGCTTCAACTAAATCTTATTGCACTAAAATGTCAGAATTATTTCAGGTGGATTGGGATACCTGGGATGAGGAAACACAACAACCAAAACTTACATCGTACACTTTGACTGACGCCGCAAAGGCATATTTAGGTAATAGCGCTTCATGGGATACAGAAGAAAAATGTTTTTCTATAGCAAAAGATGATGCTATTAAAAATATATGGGATTATGGAGTATTTAATAGCGATGGTTCATCATTAGCAACTGAAAATCAATCCTTCCCTATTCGTACATTTGTAGAAGTTGATAATGAAACAAAAAGAGTTCATGGATACGCAAGTTACTGGGGTGTACACGTTGATGAAGTTTATCAACCATATATTACAGAAACTACAAAATGGGTAAAAGATGCCTGGGATCAAGATGCTAGTGATGCTCAAGAAGAATATACATTGAAAGTAAAATCTATTGAGGTAGATAAAAGAGAAAAATCTTTTGTCTCACTTAATAGTTTAGATGGAGCTAGTTTTAGATTTTGGGTTAATGACTCATGGTGGTCTGATGAATATCAAAAACTTGGTTTCCCAAAAGTTGAACCATGGGAAGGAAAAATACAATTCAAATCTTCTAAAGCTGTATTTACAGACTATAACAATGGAGTTGCTAGTGAGCCTCTTACATATGGAATGTATGGCTCTCATGATGGTAAACAAACATTTGTAGCCGATCTTGTTGGCGCGAAAATTGATAAAGACAACATTAGAAAAATAATTAAAAATGATAGCTCTGATCCTGGTAAAGCTATGAACTTAACAATGGAATTTAGTGAATTTCCTGATTATGAGGGCAGCATTCAAGATTGGACTCGTGAAGACTGGATAAGAATATATCTTTGTAATGAGAAATTTGATATTCCAACTCAAAGAGAGATACATAATTGGGATCATTTAAATTTAACTACTGGTCAGTGTATAAAAGTAGAAGGGCGTTTAAATTTATCTTCAGACGGAACAACTCTTACCTTATCAAGCGCTAACAAAAATAGTAATTGGGGTGGTGATTATTATGCTCAATTTAAAGATTTTGATTCAGGTACTTTATTAGATTTTGATTCTGATAATTGGAACAACTCAGGTTATGAATATGATGTTAAATTAACATTAAGTGGAATAGAGAGACCTGCAGGACTCGAGATAAAATTACAGAGTCTATTTTCAGCATTTGGCTCTCTATCACAACGTGATGATGATGGTGGGGATATATCGAGAGGGTTAGAGAGTTTCTTAGATAGCTCTGATGAATTTACTTATATTGTTGCTAGTAATATTAGTGTTTATGATCATATTGGTAATAGATTTACAAAAGTGATGGGCACATTTGGTGTTTCTGATACTCCGCCGGCAACAATATTTGTTGATGACTTAAAGGTAAATGAGCCAGCAACCTCAAATACTTCTACTCAATATTCAGTATCCTTGTCATCAGCCCAAGCGTCTGCTGTTACATTTGATTATGCAATTGCTGCCAATAGTACCGCTTCTGCATCTGATTATTCGTCTCTAGCTAATGGAACAGTTACAATTGCTGCTGGTCAAACAAGTGCAACAATTCCTGTTGCTATTGAATCTGATGATTTAGCTGAAGGGCAGGTTGACGAAGTCCTTACAATTACTTTATCGAACCCATCCTCTAACGCAGTACTTGGAAGAACTTCTGCTGATCTTTACATATACGATCCAGATACTAACAGAGTTATATATGATGATTATTATGGAAAGTTTGATTCTGCAACTGCTACTTTTACTATAACAGAGGGCCTAAAATATAACCCAAGTTATGTTAGAGAAGATCTTCCAGCCCCAATAACCTTTACAGCCAGTGATTGGACTACCAATATGGTTAAAGTTTATAACGAAGGTTCTGACTATGAGCATATAGACAAAAGAGAGTTAGGTATTTATTCAGATGAGCTTCATCAAGACTATTCAATTTCACATGAGGCTATGAGTAATCCAACCTCAGCCACTAAAGATGCTGGAATAGTAACAACGAAATGGTCTAGAGTGTCTGTGAGTGATCTTCCTTCTAGTCTTAATTGTATAAATGATTGTCTTACATCAACAAATTTAACAGCGCATTATACTGATGTTAAGACACAAGCTGATCCAGCTGGTGATAATACATACACTGGGACTGTAGTCTCTGCTTCGCCAAATCCTTATGCTGATGTTGGCCCTTATATTAAAGAAAGTAAAGAAGTAACAGTTACCTATGATGCTGGTACTGAAAATGAATGGAGTGAAGTAAGAAGTTATACAAGAGGAGACCATCAAGATGGAATAGTTGCTTCTGATGTCTACAAGTACACTGTTTCAAATGGAGTTATTCAAGACGCTGATGGAAATGAGATTAAAGTCGGTATTGATTGGGGTATCTCTAGAGTTGGTGAAACAATTCGTGGTGCAAACTTTACTGATATTCGAGGTGGATGGAATCGTGAAACTCATTGGGGTATTAATACAGGTAGTTTAATAACTGATGATAATCTTCAATATATTGAATGTGATTACTCTGTTGATGCTAATAATGTTAAAACCTATAACGAATATCATCCAGAATATACGGCTGCAAATGGTAAATTAACAGAAACAAGATATTGTCAAAATAAAGAACACGGTAATGATGATATTTTAGTTACTTACAATATAAGTATTAGATTAGATAAACAATATGAAATCTTTAAAGCTGCCGATAATTCTAAATTAGAACTTGATCCACCAAAAACTTTATTTTATAGAACTCCTAATGATACGGCTAAGTTTGGTGATGATGCAGATACAAAATTTAGACTTGATTACCATGGAGATCATTTAGGTGGCATACCTGGTAATGTTGTGAATTATGAGACTGGTGAGGTTATTGGTGAGTATGTAGAACAATGGAAAGATGAATATAGATGGGTTCAAAGATTTGTTATTCCAGATGGTTCTATTCTTACTGATAGTAATGGAACTGAGTTTCTTGTAAAAGCATTAAGAGGTGAAGAGTGGCTTGGCATTAAGGATTCAGCAATAGGTTCTATGAATACCTTGCTTACTGCAAAGACCAAAGCTGATTTACTTACAAATGCTGATGTTGATTGGGAAATAGCACAAAGAAAAGATGCTTATTATGATTGTAATCTTACTTATGAGAGAACTGAAACATATACCTATGTTGATGATAACGGTGATACTCAAACCCAAACTAATACGTTTACTGAGACAGATTGGGACTCCTGTCATGCTCTAGAATACGGAACTGAAGAATATGATGCTGCATGGTCAGTTGTTGCAGAGTTTAATGATTGCACTGAAAGGAATCAATATGACTATGATCAACGTGCTCAACAGATTGCTGAAGATAGAGCTAACGCAGAACAAAACGGTGGAGAATACACTGGACCTGCAACTCCATATGATGATAAGCCATGGATGGGTGACGAGTACGAGTACATTGATGAGAACAACGAAACTCAAACTCAACCTGCTAATCGTCATGGTCACAGAGGTCAATTAGCTCGTTGTAAAACTATTGGGAGTATTCCTACGTCCCTAATAAATGACGGAAATGCTTCAGTTGTTAATGGAACTGTAGTTTATGATCCAACTCCAAATTAATAGAACTGGTTATTAATATTAAAATAGGGCTTTTTAGCCCTATTTTTTTTATTAAAGAAAGGTAGAATTATATACATATGAAACTTATATATATTTTATTTCTTTTTACACCTTTCTATCTATCAACATCGACTATTATTTATTCATCTGCTTATATTGATGTTATTAATGGAAAAGTAATAAATAATTCATCTATTGTCATAGAAAATAACATAATCACGTCAATTAATTCAGGATATATAAACATCCCTAAAACAGATACATTAATAGATTTAAGAGGAAAAACTCTTATGCCAGGATTTATGGATATGCATGTTCACTTTGGAGGTGAATATCAATCCAAAGCAAAAAGACCTATTAAAGTTGAAAGAGAAACAGAAGCAATTTTAGCAACAGCTCATGCATTAACAACATTGAAAGCCGGATTCACAACTGTAAGGCAGGTAGGTGATAGTGGATTAGTTGCAATTTCATTGAGAGATGCCATAAATTCAGGTCATGTTAAAGGTCCTAGAATTTTTACTTCTGGAAAAAGTATTGCAACAACCGGTGGTCATGCCGATCCTACTAATGGTAGAAGCTCAGACGAATATGAATATCCTGTCGCAGAAGATGGAGTAATTAATGGTCCTTACGATGCATATACTGCTGTAAGACAAAGATATAAAGATGGTGCTGATGGTATCAAATTAACAGTTACAGGCGGTGTATTAAGTGTTGCAAAGTCCGGAGATAATCCTCAATTTACATTTGAGGAAGTTGATGCTGTCGTAAAAGCTGCAAAAGATTATGGTATGTGGGTTGCTGTTCATGCTCATGGTGCTCAAGGTATGAAAAGAGCGGTTTTAGCTGGTGTTGATTCTGTTGAACATGGAACCTTTATGACAGATGAGGTTATGGACTTAATGATCGAAAGAGGGACTTATTATGTTCCAACCATTTCTGCTGGAGAATTTGTAGCTGAAAAATCTAAAATTGATAATTACTTTCCAGAGATTGTTAGACCTAAAGCTGCATCCGTTGGACCACAAATTGGAGCTACTTTTGGTAAAGCATACAATAAGGGTGTAAAAATTGCTTTTGGAACAGATGCTGGTGTTCAGCCACATGGCACTAATTGGATGGAATTTGTATTTATGGTTCAATATGGAATGCCAAACATTGAAGCAATTCAATCATCAACTATTGAAACCGCAAGATTCTTAGACATAGATGATAAGCTTGGCTCAATAGAAGTTGGAAAAATTGCTGATTTGGTTGCTGTTAATGGCAATCCCTTAAAGGATATCAAAGTAATGGAATTTGTTGAATTTGTAATGAAAGACGGAGAGGTAATATCAATTGATTAATAAAATAAGTCCATTTTATATAGCTTTAATTGTTTCTATACTATTTATAGTAATATTCACTATTTTAAGCGCAACAGGATTGATTCAATCTTCAGATACGCTTCATCTAATAGGCCAGGCTTCACGTTGGTGTGAAACTGTTTCAGGTGGATTGTTTAGAGAGCCATTAAATACCTGGAGTAATCTAGGATTTATGATAAGCGGTCTTTTTATTTTTTGGGTTATCTCAAAAGAAAGCGTTAAATCAAATAACTTATTTGTTGGAATAACTCCTGTTTCAGTTTTATATGCATCTGTAGTTATATTTCTTGGACCAGGGTCTATGTTAATGCATGGAACTAATACTGAATGGGGCGGTTGGGCAGACAATTTAAGTATGATTATGTTTATATCACTACCGTGGTTGTATAACGTTTATTCAATGTCCTCATGGAGTATTAATACTTTTCTCAAAACCTATGCTTCTATAATAATAATTTATTCAATCTGGAGATGGTTTACAGATTGGGGTCTAGGAATAAATTTTAATCTTTTTTCTGTTTCTATAGGTTTGTGGGCAATATCTGAAACACTTTATAGATTTTGGAGTCCGTCTTTTAGATTTTTTTCTGGCTTCGTTGGATTTTTGGTAATGTTTTTGTTTGGAATTATGCCTTCTGAAGTTATAAATAACTTTAATGAGTATTGGTGGATTATTTTCTTTTGGTTGCCTGGCTTATTGTCCTCAACTAAACCAACTATTAAAAGAACTTATAAATGGTATTTTTTAGGTGCAATTGCCTATTTTTCTGCATTTGCAATATGGTCTACCGGTGTTCCTGACCACGAACTTTGTAAACCTGATTCATATATTCAAGCTCACTCAATTTGGCACCTGCTTTCAGCTCTAGCAACCTATTTTTTCTTTTTACATTATAGAGACGAAAAATTACCACAAAAAGATTAATATATTTCTATGCCAATAGATCATGAGATAGACTCTAGAAATAAAAATATACAGATATATATTAACGGTTCCTTTTACCATAGAGATGAAGCAAAGATATCTGTCTACGATAGTGGCTTCTTAATGGGTGATGGAATTTGGGAAGGCCTTAGATTAGTTAATGATAAATGGATATTTATAGACGAACATATTGATAGATTGTTTGAAGGCTGTAAGGCAATTGATCTAGATATCAAAATGACAAAAGAAGATATTGTTAGTGCTTTGGATGAAACAAAAGCAATCAATAATATGTCTAATGAAGTTCATGCAAGATTGATGATAACTAGGGGTAACAAGTCAAAGCCATTTCAGCAGCCACACCTATCTGAAAGTGGCATAAATATTGTTATTATAATGGAGCACTCAAAACCTAGTATTGATGTAAAAAATATCACCATGGCAACTGTTCCCCAAGTAAGAGGTATGCCAATGAGTCAAGATCCTAAATTAAATAGTCATTCAAAACTTAATTGCATTTTGGCCTGTATTCAAGCGAATAAACTAGGCGCTGACGAGGCACTAATGCTTGATCCACTTGGTTTTGTAAATACCACTAATTCTTGTAATTTTTTTATAGTAAAAAATAATCAAGTCTGGACCAGTACTGGTGATTATTGTATGAATGGAGTAACGAGACAAAATATAATTAATCTATGTAAAGAAAATAATATACCTATTTATGAAAAAAACTTCTCATTAGTTGATGTCTATTCTGCAGATGAAGCATTTATAACAGGAACCTTGGGCTCACTAACTAATGTTACCTCTATTGATAATAGAAATATTGGAAGCAACAATAACCCAATGTCGGATAAATTACGAAACTACTATAAAAAACTTCTCTAAATGTCTGGCAACCTAATTATTGCAATGTGGTCTGGACCAAGAAATCTATCAACTGCTCTAATGAGAAGTTTTGCTAATAGAGCTGATGTAACAAAGGTATTAGACGAACCTTTTTATGGAGCTTATTTAAGAAGAACTAAAAAAGATCATCCAATGAAAGAGGCTGTAATAAATAGTCAATGTTCAGTCTGGGATGAAGTAATAGATATTTGTAAATCTTCAGATCAAGATGGAATTACTTATCAAAAACATATGACTCAACACCTTCTAGATAATGATTTTTCATGGACTGCTAACTTATGTAATTGTTTTTTGATTAGAGATCCAAAAGATGTTGTGCCAAGTTTTTTAAAATCATGGCCTGATGGAGACTATGTTGATATGGGATTTAGTCAGCAACTAGAACTTTTTAACTTTATTTCACAAAAAAATAGTAACAACCCAACTGTTGTAGATGCATCACTTTTACGATTGAATCCAGAGGATTCACTAAAAAGACTTTGCAAATCAATAAAAATTGACTGGGATTCAAAAATGCTTAAGTGGAGTTCTGGAATCAAAGAATACGACGGAGTTTGGGCAGAGCATTGGTATCCATCAGTAAAAAATTCAGAATTTTTTAAACCATTAACTAATAAAAAAGAATATAACTTTTCAGACAAAGAAAAAAGAATTATTGATCAAGCAACGCCGATTTATGAATTAATGAGATCTTATATTAGTTAAAAATTATTTGTCTGATTGTTCTTGAATGTCTTCACGTAGCTTAATTTTACTTAAACTAATTTGATCTTTAAGGCTCATGATATATGCAGCTCCAGCTAGAATTAATATACCTGATGCTTCATAAATAATATTAATAGAATCTAGATCTTTGCTTTGTAAAATTATCATTCTTGTTAGCGCCGTCATTGCAATGATTATTGGCAAAGTGACAGGCAACCTATTATTAACATAAAAGGCACCAACCATGCCAAGCACTTCAGCATAAATAAATAGAAGGAATAAATCACTAAGATTAACGGTTTGCTCTTCAATTAATCTATAAATTTCTATACCAGTAGCAAAAAGGGTAGCTATAGCAATAATCATTAAAATGATACGTTCTGATAACCAAATAAATTTTTGCCAGATATTAGTCTCATTATTCATCTAGTCAGTATAATAGCTATTTATAAATACTGTAAAAATATTTTATATAAATTTAATCTATGAATTTAGGATAGACAGTTCTTCATCATTCATTTCAGCATTTATATCTTCAAATAATAGAGATGAAAGATATCTTTCAGCAGTATCTGCAAGCATGCATAAAATTTTAGAACCTGCTGGAGCTTTATTTGCTACTTCTATGGCAACTGCAAATGTAGAACCACCTGATATACCTGTAAGAATTCCTTCATTTGCTGCTAATTTTTGTGACCACTTAATTCCATCGTTTCCATTTACTGGAATTACTTCGTCAATGAACTTCATGTCAATTGATTCTTGAAGAACTAAGGGAATAAAATCAGTCGTCCATCCTTGTATTGGATGAGGATTCCAGTCAGGATGAGATTGAGCAGGAGCGCCATCGGATGTTCTTTGCTGTTTTTCACTATTATTCAATAAAGGCGCAACATCGGGCTCGGCTATTATCAATTTAGTCTCTGGCATCTTATTTCTTAGGGTTCTAGCTACACCTGAGAAAGTTCCTCCAGTTCCATAACCTGAAACCCAATAATTAAGACCTTCATCTTTAAAATCATTGACTATCTCCATTCCAGTAGTAATTTCATGAATATCAGCATTAGCCTTTGTTTCAAATTGTCGCGCATAGAACCAATCATTTTTATCTGAAAGTTTTTTAGCTTTATTATATGCTCCTGAGCCTGCTTCTTCCGCTGGAGTGAGAATAACTTTTGCCCCTAAGAATCTCATCATTTTCCTTCTTTCTATTGACGCACTTTCAGGCATTGTAATAACACATGGGTAATTTTTAGATGCACATATAAACGCAAGGCCTATACCAGTATTGCCACTTGTAGCTTCTACCACCGTTTGACCAGGTTTTAATGAACCATCTTTTTCTGCAGTTTCAATTATATTTAAAGCCAACCTATCCTTAACTGAACTAGCTGGATTGAAATATTCTGCTTTTACATATAAATCAATATTTTCAGGGGCTAAATTTTTGATTTTAATTACTGGTGTATTGCCAACAGTTTGTAAAATATCTTTATAAATCATTTTATAAATTGAAAGTTATGAAGTTTCTTATCATACAAATAAAAAAGGATTAATTAAATATAATTCGTTAATATAATAATCATGAAGACATTAATTGGATTGATTTTAATAGTTATTTCTATTTATTCTAAGTCACCAGTAGTTTCGTTATTTCTTGGAATTTTTTATTCATTTTCTTTTAATTTACCAAGAGATTACTTTACAAAAAAATATGGATCTATTTTTATACAGATAGGTATCGTTGTTCTTGGTCTTTCTATTTCATTAACTAAGGCCTATGCCATATCAAGCTCTTTCTTACCCTATATTTCACTTTATGTATTAACTATTTTCTTATTGGGTATTTTTTTAGGAAATCTATTTGGAATTGATAAAAAAACAACTCTTTTAATATCATCTGGGACTGCTATATGCGGCGCATCAGCGATGGCTGCTATTGCTCCAATTATTAAAGCTAATTCAAATCAGTTGTTAATATCGATTACAATAATTTTTTTATTGAATTCTCTAGCAATTATTATTTTTCCTTATGTAGGAACCTACTTATCAATGAATAACGATATGTTTGGTGCATGGATAGCACTTTCTATTCACGATACTAGCTCTGTAGTTGGCGCTGCCATGGTATTTGGTGAAAATTCAATAGAGTTTGCATCAACTCTTAAATTAGGCAGAACTTTATTTCTAATCCCATTAATAATCTTCCTATCATATAAATTTAAAAATAATGACCCCAAAAATATTAAATTCCCATTTTTTGTTATATTTTTTGTCATCTCAATTTGTTTAGGAACATTTTTAAATTTTAATGAGCAAATTCTTATTTATATAAAATTACTTAGTCAATTATTTTTATTAATTGGATTATTTTTTATTGGCTCACAAATAAATCTTAATTCCTTATTTGTTATAAAACCTAATACAATATTTTTAGCATTATTACTGTGGTTTATTGCAATACCTAGTTCGTTTTTTATAGTCCAGAATATTATTTAATAATAATTAGGGTAATTTATAATTTTATTGTTTTTTTCGTATCGATAAAAAAAACATAAATGTTGAATATATTAAAATATATATATTGGCAACAGATCCTGGGGGCTGGTTGATATAATATTCAGGCGTCAACGGATGAATTGTTCCTGATATAAGCCTGAACAGAACATCTAGAATCATAGTGAACCATATAAAGTGTAAAAGATTTTTATATTTGAAAAAAATTATCAAGTACAAAAAAAGAATAATTATCTGTGATGCGCCCCATAATGAGCCAAATAGATAGATAACATTATTAGCATCTATGCCTTCAACTAAAGGGAAGGGTATTATGGTTGCAATATCATGTAAACCAGCATCTTCTTTAAGAAAATGAACTAGGCCTCTAAATAAAAGCATTACTAATAATGGATAAAATCCATAAACAGCATATTTACTACCTTCATAATTATTATTAGCATTAACTGGAAATAAATTTACTAGACTCATTATCGAATCTTACAATAATAGAATTATCCTTACAAAAATTAACTATTAATAAATATGTTGATAATTAACACAATTTTTTAAAAAAGGTCCAATCTTTGCTATATTAAGATTAATTATATTAATTATTTAAAAAGGATTTAAAATGAAAAACTTAATTATTTTTATATGTGCATTTACATTTATTTCAAATACATCATTTGCACATGACCATGCTAAACAAACCTTTCCTGGACTTATTTCATCAGAATTGTTCGATCTAGATGGAAAAATGGATCTACATATAGAAAGAAGAAAAACCTGCAACCAGGGAACTGTTGCAAAACACTTTCATCCTGCTCCTGGAACTTTAGTATACGTACTTGACGGTAAGTCTCAATCCAAATCATCTGGTGAATGGAAAACATACAAATCTGGAGAATATTGGTTTGAAAGAACTGATTGGGTTCATGGTGGTGAAGAAGATGCACCAGATATGGGTACTGATGTTTGTAGTGATCTGTTGGTAATAAGAGTGGCTGAAAAAGGAAAAGACCATACCGTATTTATTAAATAATATGAATAGATACTTTATATCTTATTTATTCTTATTAACTTTACCTCTGTACTCCGACAGTTTTAATGACCAAAGAGGAATGACGAAGTTATTAGGTTTAGATACCTATAGTCGTTGCGCTAAAGAGCTCTCCAAGGAAGATGTAAAGCCATATGAGCTTTCCTATGAAAGAACTGGAAGTATGCCTAAATCTCCATTTGCAGGTGAATATAAACCCAAATTCCTACCTATAACACCTTGGGAGAAATCAGTTCATGTATTTACAATGGATGTCTTAAACAAGGATGTGAATGATGGTAATCAAGGCACTCAGATTGATGCACTAGGGCATTTTGGATATTTTGATGATACATGGGATGGTAAGTCTGAAATTGATATCTCAGAAATTAAATTTTTTGGTGAAAAAACTCAAGATGAAGTAAAGCCATTACCCGACTCTCCATTGTTAAAGTTAGGTATTGAATCTGTTCCGCCAATTGTAACTTCCGCTGTATTTATTGATGTTAGAAAACATATGCATAATGGAGAAGCAATGAAAGCAGGAGAATACGTCACTGTAGATGACGTTAAAGAGTCGTTAGCTAAATCCTCTCTAAAAGAAAGGGGTATTTTACCTGGAGATGTTGTATTAATTTATACAGGCTGGAGTGATAATTATGAAGATCCTGACATTTCTGGTATCTATTACTCAATGGCACCAGGCATTTCTTATAATTTAGCAAAATATCTCATATCAAAGAAAGTAGTAGGGGTCGGTCTAGATACCTGGGGTGTTGATAGATTTGCAGACCCAAACAACCTAAGAGATGAGCATATAAAAAAACAAAATCCTCCTGGGATTGAAAACCCTGCTCATCATTTATTTCTAACTCAAGAGGGAATTCATACACTTGAAAATTTTAAATTAGATGAGTTATCAAAAGATAATGTCGATTTATCTTGTATTATGATCCTTCCTTTACTTACAAAAGGAAGCTCTGGCTCTCCAATAAGACCAGTAGCTTTTGGCTCGCCAAATCAAAGTTAATTTATGTTTAAATTTCTTATTCTTTTAATTATCTCATTTAATATTTGGTCTAAATATGAAATAACTGTCCTTGCAACAAATATTTCTAATTATGGTGGTTTTGGCGAATGGAGTTTTTCTGCTTTATATGAAAGTGATGATGAGTCAATATTATTTGATACTGGTTTTCATGAAGATACGGTTCTACATAACGCACAAGTTTTAAATAAAGACTTATCAAAAGTTGAAAAAGTTGTTTTAAGTCATTATCACAGTGACCATACAGGAGGACTAATAAAACTTAGAAAAACGTTTAAATCTGTAAATGATCAAGCATTTACTCAAGTTTATGTTGCGAGAGGTTTCTTTGATCAAAGGTATACAAAAGACGGTACAAAAGTTGGTCCAGGTAATCTTAAGGATGCATCAGAATTCAGATCAAATGCTGAAAAAGAGGGCATAAACTTTGTAGTTCTTAATGACCATAAAATGATTGCAGAAAATCTTTACGCAACTGGCACCGTTCAAAGAGATGTTGAATATTACAACGGTCCTAAAGGTTTGTTTATATATGAGGATGGAATACCTCAACCTGATATTATTTTGGATGATCAATCTTTAGGGATGTTAACTGATGAGGGATGGGTAATGATGTCAGGTTGTGGCCACTCTGGAATTATTAATACAGCTCAAAAACTTCAATCTATAAAAGATGTTCCAGTTTATGGGGCAATCGGAGGATTCCATCTTTTTAAAGCTAATGATGAGACGATAAATAGTACTGCTAATTGGTTAAAAGATAATGGTATGGAAAAATTTATGGGTGGACATTGCACAGGAATTCATGCAGCAACTACTATTGCTCAAATAATCGGTATTGAAAGGCAAAACTTATCACACACTGCTATTGGTAGTGTTTTAACAAAAGATCTAAAAATTATAAGGTCATCAGTCGAATAAGGAGATTTCATGAAATTTTTTTTAATTATATTAATTAGTTTAAGTACTTCTGTATTTTCAAATGAGCACATTATCAAGAATGCAAATGCACCTTTATTGTCTGGTTTAGGTGACTATACATTTAAAATTTCATCAAAAGTAAATGGAGTTCAGGATTATTTTGATCAAGGAATAATAATGTCTTACGCATTTAATCATGCTGAATCAATAAGAAGTTTTCAAGCTGCACAAAGATTAGATCCTAATTGTGCAATATGTTTTTGGGGAGAAGCATTAGCACTTGGTCCAAATATTAATGTTAGATCAGATGGAAAGGTTGTCATGAATTCAAATCAAAGAATTTTGGCATTTAAAGCAGCAAATAAGGCTATGAGCCTAATAAATAATGCTACAAAAGTTGAGCAAGATTTAATTAGATCATTAATGCCAAGATACAATGGAGATGTAGAGTCGTCCCGTGTTCCTTTGGATATAGCATATGCTCAATCTATGGAAAAACTTACTAAAAAATATCCTTCCAATATGGATTTTCTGTCTTTATATGCAGAATCTATGATGAATAACATGCCTTGGAATTATTGGCTTGATAACGGAGACCCTAAACTAGAAACTGTTAAAGTTATTAACTCTCTTGAAAAGGTTCTTGAAACAAATCCAAATCATCCATTGGCAATCCATTTATATATTCATGCTGTTGAAGCATCTTCAAACCCAGGTAGGGCAGAGGAAGCAGCTGATAGGCTAGCAAATATTGTGCCAGGAGCTGGCCACTTAGTTCACATGCCATCACATATTTATTGGAGGATAGGTAGATATAATGACGCATCAGAAGCTAATATTGCAGCTGCAAAAGTTGATGAAGATTATATTGCTCAATGTAACGCACAAGGTTTTTATCCTGCACTTTATTATCCTCATAATATACATTTTTTATGGGCTAGTTCTGCGATGGAAGGAAGAAGCGATTTATCAATCGACTCTGGTCTAAAAGTATCAAAATATGTTCCTATTGAACAAATAAAGCAAATTCCTTTCTTAGAATTTTTTCATACAGTTCCTCTCTTATCTTATATTAGATTTGGTAAGTGGGATCAAATTTTAAATTATCCAAAACCAATTGATGAATTCAGTTACTCTAATGCAATTTATCATTATGCTAGATCTTCAGCATATGCTGCTTTGAACATGTCTGATGATGCAATCAATGAACAAAAAAAAATATTAGATAGTCTTAATTCATCAAGAGTGAAGCTAATGATGCAATCAGGTCATCCAACAAGTGAGCTAATTAAAATTGCTAACTATCTCTCAATGGGTAACATTGAAATGTCTAATAATAATTATTCTAATGCTATTAATTTATATAAAAAAGCCGCTAATATTCAGGATAAACTTCCTTATACTGAACCGCCTTTTTGGTACTACCCAACTAGACAGTCGCTTGGCCATGCCTATTTAATGAATAAAGATTTCTTAAAAGCAAAAGAAGTTTATAAAAGAGATCTTATCGATTATCCTAAAAATGGCTGGTCTATGTTTGGACTTTATAAATCCTATATAGAACTAAATGAAACTAATAATGCCAAAATAACCAAAGAAAAATTTAATCAAATATGGAGTAACTCTGATATTGAGATTAGCTCATCAATAATTCTTTAAATAAAAATTTAATTAACCAATATTGATTGTGCCTTATTAACCAAGTTTTCAGACAAATCTTTATTATTTAAATGAAATCTATCAACTTCTAATATTAAATCTAAATCGTTAAATTTTGCAATTCCTTTAGTAAACCATGTTTGATCTTCTACATTTTTATTATTGTGATTAAAAATATCAATTGATAACAACCATGATTTGAAATCTATTTCCACAATTTCATTTATTAGCTCTTCACATCTTTGTAAATTATTAGATAAATAATAACCAGTTAATAGGGCACATATGCGCCTATCTGAGGTGCTTTGACCTTGAGGTATTGGGTCTAATTCATAGGCTTTTTCGAGTAAAGATATACCTTCATCTAGTCTTTCTATTCTTATGAGTATTTCGCCATATACTGAAGAGACTCTTGGATCATTAGGGTTTAATTGAAATGCTTTTGAACCATGATCCAATGCTTTCTCAAAGTCATGCATTGATAAATGAACCTCAGCTAACATTCGATGAGCCTCAAAATCATTATTATTTAGTTCAACCGCTTTATTAATGTTATCGATAATCTCTGTTACAAGCTCGTCTGTATTTTCTTTATAACCTCTTCCATACGCTTGTCCAAGGGCACAAGCTTTCCAAGCATATGCTTGAGAGTTATTTTTATCTGCCTCGATGGAAGAGTCGAGAACTCTTAAGCTCTCCTCGTTATCTTCTTTAGTAAATTTATGATGAAGTTCTTTGCCTTTTAACAAAAATTCATATGAATTCATATTTTCTGTTGGTTTTCGTTTAGCTCTCTCAAGACTTGATAACTCTATTTCTCCTAAAAGAGATATTGTAATTTTTCGAACAATTTCATCTTGAATATCAAAAATATCTTCTTTAACTCTATCGTATTTATTACCCCAGATAACATTCCCTTCATTTAATTCAGAAAGTTCTACTGAGATTCTAAGTCTATTTTGAACAACTCTAATGCTTCCAGAGACAACGTAATCTAAATTAAAATCCTGTTTAAATTTATCCATATGATAATTTTTTTCTCTAAAATCAAAACATGATTGTCTAGATAAAATTTCAATCTCTTTTATCATTGAAAACTCTGTAATGAGATCTTCAACAATACCATCAACTAAAAATGCTCCATCCTCATCTTTATTTAAATTTGTAAATGGTATTACAGCAATTTTTTGTTTATAAGAGCCGCTGTGTGATTGCATCTCTATTTCAAGAGAATTGTTATTATCTATAAATCCACTTTTCTTTAGAAAATAAAATCCAGTTAAAATAAGAGGAAGACCTATCGGTAATCCAATGAATAATCCTTTCATTATTTGATCTGAGCTAAGGCCTAAATATTCCTCCACTGCAAAATATGGGAAAGCAATGTTTGCAAACTGTATTAAAGCAAAGCTTCCAACTAAATAAGCAGTAGCAACTTTCCAAAGATTTTTTATATATTCGTTATTCATTAGATAAAATAATAAAATAAATATATATATAAATATACAAATAATAATTGTTACTTGATTTTTTTTTGGTATATTTAAAAAGCATTTTTATTAAAAGGAGATTTTTAAATGAAAAATATATTTATACTTTTTACTTTATTTGTAACCACTGCATCTTTTGTTTTAGCAGATGATCATAAAGTTTCTATAGAAAGTGATGGCACTGTTGCTCAATTTAACTACATTACAGTTACTGATCCAATGGATTTTATGAGTGCATTAGATAAGTTTGATAAGTCATCATGTGCTGATGAATGGAGAAAAGAATCAGATGTTGCTGTTAGCTTATGGTCACTTAGAGGATCTGGGTCATCACACTTCATTTTAGTACATTATCCTAACTGGGATATGATGGAAAAAGGAACTGCAATATTTAATTCATGTCCAGAGTCAGCAAATATGTTGAAGACCTTTATTAATAATACTGACACTGATAGATCATGGAACTGGATTTCAGAAAATGCCTTGGCTGGAAGAGCTTGGCAAGCTAATACAGTATTTAGAAAAATTAATTTTAAAGTCGCTCAAGGTAGTGAGGGTGAATATGCAGCTGCTTGGAAAAAGTTGATGATGGCACAAATGGATAATATTCCTGGATCATTTGGTCTAAATGCAATTCCTTATGGAAACAGATATAGCTCACATATGGTTTATCTTGGTGCTGATTCAATGAGTGAATTATCTGAAGCATTTTCAAATGTCATTGATTCAAATGATTTTAAAGAATTTGCTAAAACAACTGGTGATATTAGGACTTTGGTGAATACCGAATTAGTTCAACTCGTTAAAACGTATGATGGTTCATAAATATTAAAGTATTCATATAAAAAAGGGGCAATTAAGCCCCTTTTTTTTATTCTTGATATTATCTTTTAACCCAAATAATTGCTAGTTGAAATATAACAATAAAAATATTAAAAGCAGCTTGCATAGCTCCGCCAGGTGCTGTTGGTGAATTTGCAATTTCACTAAGTCTAGTTCCTGAATCAGCGCCCATCTCGATGAGTTGAGCAGTGTAACTATTTAGAACACCTCCACCAATTTGGTTTGTTGTATAAAAAAATAATCCAACAAATAAACAAAATATTGTTGTAAAAATTTGTCCAGCCATATTAGGATCACTAGCAACATTAGCTGCCATTCTAAACCCAAGCCATGTTAGTAAAACCATAGCCACAAAATACATACCGTTTTGTATAAAACCTTGATACATAAGATCAAGTAATTGATATTCAGTCATTTTTATCTCCCGATAATTTAAAATTAATTAACTATAAATAATACACCAATCTTGTAAACATATATAATTAAGTACTCAAAAATGGAGTTATTATGAAAAATTTAATCATCGTTTCATTTCCTGCTAAGGCTGAAACGATTCATGACTTAAAACAAGCATTAAAAGCTGCTCTTCCAGATACGAGAAATTTTGAGGGATGTATAAGTGTTAAAACCTTTATAGAAGAATCTTCAAACACTGTTCATCTTATTGAAGACTGGGAGTCTTTAGAGCATCAACAGAAATATTTAGCTTGGAGAGTTGAAACAGGCCTATTAGATTTATTAGAGCCCCTATTAGATGGAGGAGCTTCCAGTCTTAAGGCAACTATATGTGGACCTGAACATATAGATATATAAAAATAATTATAAAAATACTATTTAGTAGATCATTATTTTATATATAAACGATAATGCTTGCGTAGGTGCATAATATGGTAGCACTTACTATACCCTGTAGATTTCTATCTACTTCATACTGCTTACCAAAAAAATTCATATTTACTGGAGGAACCCCGTTTACATCGTTTGGCTTTCCGCCATATATTGGCATAGCTAACCAAGCAATAAAAAAGCATATCAACCATATATATAAAAGTACTATAGAAATTATTGTATTTGAAACTGATGGAAATACCCATAATAGTAATATGACTATTAAACCTGTCATTGTTAAAGCAGTTACTTGCCAAACTAAATGAAACCTTGCATGTCCAGTCCATAACGGATTGGTGGCATGTGATTCATTAAAATCAACTAATAACGGCATAAATGATAGTCCAAAGGCCACAAATGAAAAAAGAATTTTTCCTATAAACATGTATTCTAAATTTAAAAAAAATATAGCCCATAACGACCATAAAGCTACTACAACCATAAATTTTCTATAGGCTTCTAAGGCTTTAAGCGAAAAAATAAAAGCTTTACTCATTTTTTGATTCTCATTCATTAATTTTTCTCCATTAATTTAAATACTTCATCTTTTTGATCTTGACCACATTGACCTAAAAAATCTATTAATTGATTTGGGATAAATGCAGTTATGGCTTTTTCATAAATATCCATCTTTTTTATTTTTGCATACCATGAATTTATATTAGGGCGATTGTTAATATCGAATAATTCATTTAAAGCTAATTGCTCCATTCTTATTATATAGGGGAGGGCTGAAGCATCAGCTAATCCAAAACTATCATTGAAAAGCCATTCAGAGTTATTCAATTCCTTCTCTAATTTATTTAAAAAAATTTTTGATTGTCTTAATGCTTCTATGAATACAGGCGCTTTAATGCCTTGGTCAAGAAGATCTCTTCTATTTTTTCTTTTTATTAAATCTGGTATAGCATTTATCTCTTTATCAACATCATCTTTAGATTTTTGATTTAAAACATTTCTCATACCAATTCCATAAGTTATTGATCCACATTGAGGATGATAAATATCTACATATTTAATCCATAGACGCATTTGATGTACCCTGACATGGTCAGAAGGCCTTGCTGATATTTCTGGAAACATATCCTCTAAATATTCATTGATTAATGAAGATTCCAGTAGAACATCATTATCAACTACCAACGTTGGAACCAAATGGTTTGGATTTAATTTTACATATTCAGGAGAATGTTGCTCACCTGTAAATAAATTTATTAGCTTTGATTTATATTCAATTTTTTTTAAATCAAGAATAATTCTAACTTTTTGAGAACAAGTCGAAGGACCATTATGATAAAGAGTTATTTTTTTCATTTATATTCAATTTATAAAAGATATTCAGAGCTGCCACCATCAACTGAGATGCTTTGACCTGTAATAAAGGCAGCCTGTTGAGAACATAAAAATGTGCATATTCCTGAAACTTCTTCTACTTTTCCCATACGTTTTGCTGGCAAATCATCTTCAACTAATTTTAATGCTTCTTCATATGATATATCAGCCAGTTTTGCTTGATAGCCTATTATTCTAACTTGTCTATCTGTAGCTATTCTTTCTGGCAAAATACAATTTATAGTAATATTGTCTTTAGCAAATTCTTTTGAAAGCGCTTTTGATAAACCATGCAAACCAGTTCTTGCTGAAGTTGATAAGCCCATCATTAAATGTGGATTTTTTACCATAGCAGAAGTCATATTAATGATACGTCCAAATTTATTTTTCTGCATTCCTGGAATTACAGATTGCATAAGCAGTGCAGATTGAGTGAAATTAGATTTAATAGCACTCAGAAAATCTTCTTCTGACCATTCAAAAAATTTTCCAGGAGCCGGGCCACCGCTATTATTTATTAATATATCAGGATTAGGACAAGCACTTAATAAAGCTTTTCGCGTTGCAGCATCTTCCATCTTTCCTAACACTGATTTTACTTTATAATTTTTTTTGATAAATTCTGCTTCGGTTTGTGCTAGATTTTCTTCACTAGTTCCATTGATAACAATCTCAACACCTTCTAATGCAAGTTGTTCTGCAATACCTTTACCAAGCCCTCTACTAGAGGCACAAATAATTGCTTTTTTACCTTTAATACCTAAATCCATAAGATTTTAAAAAACATATTTTTAATGAGTATTGATTTAGTTTAGTCACGTGGTTAGGATAGTCAATACATAATTAATTACTATATATTTAATGAATGCATCAGATGCCTTAATTGAGACTTTAATATCTAACGGTGCTGAGGTTGTATTTGCTAATCCTGGTACTTCTGAAATGCATCTTGTTGCTGCGATTGACAGCCATCCCGAAATTAAGCCTGTTTTAGGTCTTTTCGAGGGTGTTGTAAGTGGTGCTGCTGATGGTTATGCAAGAATGTCAGGTAAATCGGCAGTTAATCTTTTACACTTAGGGCCAGGATTAGGTAATGCTTTCGCTAATATTCATAATGCTAAAAAAGCATATTCACCTATGATAAACATAGTTGGTGATCACGCCACTTATCATCTTAAATATAACGCTCCTTTAACTTCTGATTTAGATACTTTGGCTAAGTCTTCATCTGATTGGGTTGGAAGATCTAAAACCGTTGAAGATATATGTGATCTAGGTAATGAAGCATGGCATATGGCTCACAAAGAACCAGGTCAAATTTCAACTTTAATTGTTCCTGCTGATTGTGCATGGGGAAATTTTAAAGGAAAAATACCTTCTCCATTAAAAAAATCAGTCCCTACAAAAATTGATGATTCATTGGTTCCTGAATCTATCAAAATTCTTAAAAAAGAAAACTCAGTTTTATTTATCGGTGGTAAGTTTCTTACAGAGGAATGTATTAAATTAGCTGGAAACATATCTTCTGCTACTGGATGTCGGATTGTAACTGATACTTTCGTTTCTAGAATAAGAAGGGGAGCAGGATTGCCAATGGTTGAGCAAGTTCCCTATTTTTCTGAAATGGCTGAAGAGTTTCTAAAAAATACTAGTGGTGTGATATTTATTGGTTCTAAACCTCCTGTTTCATTTTTTGCATACCCAAATAAAAAAAGCTATTTGCTTCCAGATGAAACGAAAATTGTTAATCTATGTTCACCTGAGCAAGATGGCTTTTTAGCATTACAGGCTTTATCAGATGAATGTGGTATTTTAGCTATCAATAAAAAATTAATTCAAAATGGCATTATTGAAATTCCAACAACAGGAAAATTAGATCCTATATCTATAGGACCTCTTATAAGCGGCTTAATGCCTGAAAATGCTATTGTTTCTGATGAAGCAGCAACTTCAAGTCTGTTTGTAACACCACATACACTTATGGCCAAGCCTCATGATTGGCTTGCATTAACTGGTGGTTCTATTGGTCAAGGACTCCCACTGGCAATTGGTGCAGCTATAGCAAAACCAGATCGACCCGTTATAACTCTTCATGGAGATGGGGGAGCAATGTATACCATCCAAGCACTATGGACTCAGGCTAGAGAAAACTTAAATATAACAAATATTATTTTTGCTAATAACTCATATGAAATATTAAAAATAGAACTTGATAGAGTGGGAGCTGTAAAAACTGGTGAGAGAGCTGAATCGATGCTTTCACTAGAAAATCCATTGATTGATTGGATTCAATTATCAAAATCTATGGGTGTGCCAAGTTTTGCTCCAAATTCAGTTGAAGAATTTACAAAAGTTTTCTCACAATCTATTAAAGAGCAAGGACCTTCATTAATTATTATTCATCTTTAGATTTAATTTATTCAAACTCTGTTAAGGGGCAGAGGATAAAGTAATAAGTATCGACTGACATGTATAACTTCGCATAATATATATTTGTGCAATTTAGTCAAACTATCTGAGTCATTACATAAATCTAATCAATTTAGAAGATCTATTAGATTAGATTGCTTAAGTTTCTTGATTTTTTAATAATGTTTAATAACTTTTGCTAAAAGGAAATATGTGTAAAATATGAATAAAGTACATTTTACACGGACAATGGTACAGATTAATAAAAGAACAGAATTAGCTAAATTGGTTGATAGCTTCAAGAAAGATATCATATTTGAATATCCAGAACTTACTGATGATACTCCACAAAATGCTGGAAAAGTTTTTGAGCTCTTTCTCTGTAGAGAAATATATGGTCCTAAACTCGGAATAAGCTCTGATGAAGATCTTGATGCATCAATGGATTTTAATAGCAGTGGTGAAGGGCCTATTGATATTGCAATTTTGCCTGGAGATAACGATTTGCATATTTTTGAAGCCAAATGGCTTGGCAAAGCAAACGCATCATTTAATAAAGACTGGACTAGTAAAGTATTAAAAGTTGAGGATTTAATTACAGACAAAGATGAAATTCAAGAATTACCTGAATATGCTAAAGAAAAATTAAATGACTTAGGTTATGCAAATGTTACAGATGATGTTATTCAAACAGCTTTTGGAAAATTTAAAATTTTAGCAGATAAAAAGAAACATATTTATGATGAAGATATAATTGCTTTAGTCGACGATAGTTTGGTAGTTGATAATAAAGCTAATAAAATTATTCTAAAATCTTTAAAAGTCTTTGCTGGTACAGGTGAGCCTCAAAAAGCTGATATGAAACTTGATATTGATGGAGATATTAAATCAGCCTCGGAAACTGGTGACGGCCCTGTTGATGCTATTTTTAAATGTATTAAAAATTTATATCCACACGATGTTAATTTACAGTTATATCAAGTGCATGCAGTAACAGAAGGAACTGACGCACAAGCAACAGTAAGTGTTCGTATTGAGGAAA
>ERZ802822.504-NODE-504-length-27049-cov-7.837387_pt1 | contig 27049 bp, 27 predicted proteins | sample MGYA00345649_ERZ802822 | MGnify/ENA primary metagenome ERZ802822 (study PRJEB30503, sample SAMEA104212359) | marine metagenome | biome: Westerlies Biome; feature: [SRF] surface water layer (ENVO:00010504) within the epipelagic zone...; material: water...
TTTTGCTCATTTTTCCCCACTTATATATTAGAGAAAATAAGTTTTATTCCTAATTTGGTGATTTTCGTTTTATCATACTTTGCATTCACCTGTTTTACTGTTTATCAATTTAATCAGTTTTTTCATGAGGCGAATTATTCAGTTTTGTTTATGGGGCTGGTTTGTCACATAATTGCTATCCAAAATCTCGTTACTGCTGGCCCAGCTATAGCCTATGTCAAGTTATCTTCCAGGCTCTTGGCAAAAATATCCTGTTCGTTTTACATTCTATTTTCATTTTTTTGTAGCTACCATAAAGTAATTAATTTTAGTTATAGATGAGAGTGAAAAGCTATAATCGATCGGATTTAGTGTCACACCTTTAATATCAGTCATTTTGAATTTTGCTATCTCTAACATTTTTACTAACTCAGAAGGTTTCAAAAATTTTTTATATTGATGTGTACCTTCTGGGACAATTTTTAAAACATACTCTGCCATTATTTTTGCTAAAGCAAAAGAGCTTAATATTGACCTGATACCAAATTGGTATAAGTCTTTAAGTAATGAAGATGATCGTTTAGAATAACTCGTTAAAAATTTTGGAGTAAAAATATGAAAACAGCTGTAATTGTAGACAGTGTAAGAACTGGTTTAGCTAAATCACATCGTGGAGGCTTTAACATAACCCGTGCAGATGATATGTTGGCTCACATTATTAATGGCATGCTCGAGAGGAATCCAAGTCTGCCCCCTGAAATGGTCGAAGATGTCATCATGGGTTGTGGCAATCCTGAGGGTTCAATGGGACATAATATTGGAAGAAATGCTGCAGTTTTATCCAATCTCCCCATAACAACTGGCGGTACAACAGTTAATCGTTATTGCTCATCTGGATTACAAACAGTCTCTATGGCAGCAAGCCAAATTATGGCTGGTTGTTATGACACGGTCATTGCTGGTGGTGCAGAACAAATTACCATGCTTGCAGGAAAAACAAACATGGATGGATTTGTAAATGAAAAATTGGCTGAAAGTCATCCTGGAATCTATCATCCAATGGGAATTACTGCAGAATGCGTGGCAAAACGTTATAACGTTTCAAGGGAAGCTCAAGATGAGATCGCCTTTGAGAGCCAAAAAAGAACAGCTGCAGCTCAGGAGGCTGGAAAGTTCGTTGATGAAATAATCCCAATGGAAACCAAGATGATGCTCATGAACAAAGAGACAGGTGATTCCAAAGAGGTTGATTACACTGTAGATAAAGATGAGTGTAATAGGCCTGGCACAACCATGGAAGCTCTTGCAGGCTTAAAGCCAGTGTTTGATCCAGAAAATGGATCAGTTACTGCTGGTAATTCTTCTCAGCTTTCCGATGGAGCATCCGTTACGCTTGTAATGAGTGAAGAAAAAGCCCTTGAATTGGGTTTAAAACCCCTTGCTTATTTTAGGGGGTTTACAACAATGGGTTGTGAACCAGATGAGATGGGTATTGGGCCAGTTTACTCAGTTCCTAAGCTTTTAAAATCGCATAATATGAGTGTTAATGACATTGATCTTTGGGAGCTAAACGAGGCTTTTGCAGTGCAAGTAGCTTATTGTCGAGATCAATTAGGAATTTCAATGGATAAGTTGAATGTTAACGGTGGCTCAATTTCAATTGGTCATCCATTTGGCATGACTGGCTCAAGACAAGTTGGCCACATTGTTAGAGAGCTAAGCAATCAAGACAAACAATTTGGTGTTGTTACCATGTGCGTTGGTGGTGGAATGGGCGCAACAGGTTTGTTTGAAAGATACCCAAGTTAAAATAAGTTCAGAATTTTCAATAATTAAGAAGTACCTATCAGGCATAGGTGCTTCTTATTTGAAAACTAATGGTGTTGAGCTTTCTGTAGGCGATGATTGCGCTGTACTCGCAACTAAATCAAAACTGTTAATTAGCACTGATACCTCGGTTGCAGGTGTGCATTTTTTAAAATCTATGCCTGCTCAAGCAATTGCATATAGAGCTGTTGCCATTGCTTTAAGCGACATAGCTGCGATGGGTGGTCAACCGGTTGCTTTTAGCTTATCTCTGATAATGCCAAGCTTTGACTCGGATTGGATGAGGGATTTTAGAAGAGGTTTACAACAAATTTCTAAAGAATTTAAATTACCTCTTATTGGCGGTGATCTCTCTAAGGGACCTTTGCAAGTAGGCGTGACAGTATTAGGAAAACCGAGCAAGAAGATCATATTGAGATCTAATGCCAAACCAGGCGATATTTTATGTTTATCAGATGCTTTAGGGTATGCGTATTTAGGCCTAAAAGAATTCAAAAGCAGTGGGTTGCTAAATAACATATCAAAACCTTATTTATTCCCAACTGCTCAAATCAATTACGGCTTAAAAATCTCTAGCATTGCTTCATCAGCAATTGATGTCTCAGATGGAATCATTCAAGATCTTTCTCATCTTATTTCAAGTTCTGGAGTTGGTTGTAATCTTGATTTAGAAAAAATACCTGTTGCAGCTAAAAAATATACCAAACAATGTTTAGAATTTGGAGATGACTACCAAATTTTATTTACAGTACCTCCTAAAAAATTATCAACCCTTGAAGCTAAACTCAAATCTATTAAAAAAAAGTGTCATACTATTGGCATTATGGGCGGTAACAAATTGATTATTAGCAATAATAATTTTGGGCCAATTAAAAATTGGGATCATTTCCGATAAAATGAGTTTTCCTAATCTAAAAAATCCATATCACCTTCTAGCCACATGGTTTGGTATAGGGAAGTTAAGACCAGCGCCGGGGACCTGGGGAAGCGCAGTAGCAGCAGCTATGTGGTATTTTTTAGAATCTGCACATGCATACATTTACATTATTTTACCAATTTTCATTTTGTTCTCGTGGCTGATATGTTTTAAAGCAAGCGAGGATTCTGATTCAAATGATCATTCATCAATTGTCATTGATGAGGTTGCTGGCATGCTTGTAACTTTATTTTTTGTTTCTCATGAAATGGTAAATTATTTTTTTGCTTTTTTACTTTTCAGGTTATTTGTTATTTGGAAACCATGGCCAATTTCTTGGGTAGATAAAAATATCAAAGGGGGCATAGGAGTTCTTTTAGACGATTTAATAGCAGGATTATTTGCTGGTGTTATAATCTATTCACTTTTTTCTTAATCCTAATACATTGAATAGTTGTAAATTCGTTTCTGAGTCACAGTTACCAACTAAATTTGGAGAATTTACTATTTCAGCTTTTGAAGAGCCCAATGGAAAAGATCATCTCGCTCTCACTATCGGCAATATTGATGCAGAAGATGCAGTTTTATGTAGAGTACATTCTGAATGTTTAACTGGGGATGCACTTCACAGCCTTAGATGTGATTGTGGCCCACAATTACAAGCAGCCCTTAAAATGCTAGCTAATAATAAATCAGGCATATTGCTTTATTTAAGACAAGAGGGCAGAGGCATTGGGTTGGTTAATAAGATTAGAGCTTACGCATTGCAAGATCAAGGTCATGACACTGTTGAGGCCAATGAAATGTTAGGCTTTCCAGCGGATTTAAGAGAATACAATATTTGCTTAGATATTCTTGAGCACTTTAAAATTTCTTCGGTCAACCTGATAACAAACAATCCAAAAAAAGTGAATGCTTTAGAAGAAGTAGGCATTCAGGTAGCCAAACGAACGCCAATTCATGAAGGGCTAAATGAAAAAAATAAAGATTATCTTGATACTAAGCGAGATAAGATGGGCCACTTAAGGTAAATATTTTTTTACTTTAGCAATGATGCTGTTTGCATCTAAGCCAGCCATCTCAATCATTTCCTCTCTACTTGCATGCTCAATAAATTCATCCGGAATACCGCATATTATGGTTTGAGATTTAATATTATTTTCTTGCGCCCATTCATTAACTGCTGAACCTGCGCCACCAGATATTGCACCATCTTCAATTGTCACAATGATTTTTTTAGCGTTTGTATGCTCATTCAACAATCCTTCATCTAATGGTTTCACAAATCTCATGTCTATCAAAGTAGCACTCAGCTCTTGTGCAACTTTTTCTGCTGTGCCGATCAGCGCTCCAAAATTGATAATAATTATTTCTGAGTCTTTTTTATTTATTAGCCTACCTTTACCAATTTCAAGAGGTTTTAACTCAGGATCTATCTGAGAATTAATGCCGCAACCTCTTGGATACCTCACTGCGACTGGCCCTTGATGTGTAAAAGCAGTTGTAAGCAATTTTCTTGTTTCATTTTCATCTGCTGGAACAGCAATAATCATATTTGGAATACATCTAAGAAATGCTAAGTCATAATTCCCTGAATGTGTGGGTCCGTCCTCACCAACTAATCCAGCTCGGTCGATTGCAAATAGCACATTTAGATTTTGAATTGCCACATCATGGATTAATTGATCATAAGCTCGCTGAAGAAAGGTTGAGTAAATTGCAACAACAGGTTTTTTGCCTTCACAAGCCATTCCTGCTGCAAGAGTTACAGCATGTTGTTCAGCAATAGCAACATCAAAAAATCTTTCTGGGAACTCTTGACTAAAATTTACAAGACCAGAGCCTTCTCTCATGGCTGGTGTGATTGCCATAAGATCTTCATCTTGCTTTGCCATGTCCACAATCCATTGACCAAAAACGTCTTGATATTTTGGACCATTAGTTTTTTTAGAGGCATCTAAGGGTCTTATTTTTCCGACGGCATGAAAGCCAATTCTATCCGCTTCAGCAGGATCTAAACCAGCTCCTTTTTTTGTAATAATATGCAAGAACTGTGGGCCATCAAAATCTTTTAAATTTCCTATAACCTTTTCTAACTCACTAATATCATGACCATCTATGGGACCAATATAATTTAAACCTAATTCTTCAAAAATACTTCCAGGAGCAACCATAGCTTTCATTTGAGTTTCTACTTTTCTTGCAATGTGATGAGCCTGAGGAAGATTTTCTAAAAAGCTTTTACCACTTTTTCTGATGCCTTTATATAGTTTAGATGCCCAAATTCGTGAAAAATAATTATTCAATCCTCCAACATTTTCTGAAATAGACATGTCATTATCATTAAGAATAATTAACATGTTGGGTTTGATATGACCTGTATGTGCTAATCCCTCGAATGCCATTCCTGCTGTCATAGCACCGTCACCAATTACAGCAACAACTTTTTTATCTGTTCCTTGATTTGCAATTGCCATTCCAAGCGCAGCACTAACTGATGTACTGGAGTGACCAACACCAAATGCGTCATATCGACTTTCTTCTCTATTGGGGAATGGCGCAAGACCATCTTTTTGACGAATGGAAGTTAATCTATCTTTTCTCTCAGTTAGGATTTTGTGAGGATAGGCTTGATGACCTACATCCCAAACAATTTTGTCATCAGGTGTATCATACAGATAGTGTAAAACCACTGTTAGCTCAACTACGCCTAAACCTCCTCCAAGATGGCCGCCGCTTTGACCAACACTATAAAGCATGTGTGCTCGCACATCATCTGCTAATTTTTTTAGTTCAATAGTGGTTAAATTCTTAATATCTTTTGGCAAATTTACCTTATCTAAAACTGGAGTTTTAGGAATATCAGAAGGGATCTCAGAAAATATTTTCATTTTTAATTTTTTCTTTTAACCATAAATTTAGCTAAGTCTATTAAGTCTTTTACATCAATTCTATTAAAAGAATCTTCCAATTTTGCAATACATAACTCCGATAAGGCATTAGCTTCATCAATTGAGGGCTGCTCACCAAAAACACTTATGTAAGTCAGCTTTTGATTTACTATGTCTGATTGATTACTTTTTCCCAAGATGTTTGTATCTGAAGATACCTCCAAAACATCATCAATAATTTGAAATGCAAGCCCCAGGCTTTCACCAACTTCATCCAAAATCTCATACTCTATTTTTTGATTTTGATCACCTATATGAGGCATAGTTACAGCAACTTGAATCAGCTTACCTGTTTTGAGAGAGTGAATATTCTTAATATCATTATATTCATTATTTTCTGCATCTAGATCATATTGTTGGCCTAAGATCATGCCATTATGTCCACATGCCTTTGTCAATGCTTTTATAGTGGCAATTTTTTGATGCTCATTTATTTCAGAAGAAGAAACTATAGTTTCATAGGCCAAAGCTTGAAGAGCATCTCCTGTTAAAATAGCTGTGGCTTCATTAAATCGAATATGATTCGATACCTGGCCCCGTCTCATGTCGTCGTTGTCCATAGATGGTAAATCATCATGAATTAGTGAATAAGTATGCATAAGCTCAACACTTGTAGCCATATCAATTAAAGCTTTATCCGAAAGATTTTTATTTAAGTTGCCTGAGGCAAAAATTAGTCCGGCTCTGATGCATTTACTATCAGCTAGAGCCGAGTATCTCATTGCAGAGGTAATCTTATTTTTATCCTGAAGGAGGGCATCTATTTTTTTAAATACCTTATCTTTGCATTCTGATAGAAAGCTTTCAGACATTAATTTAACTTTAGTTATCCAAGTCTACCGTATCGCCATTATCTAAAAGTTTTTTTACTTTTAGTTCTGCAGCAGACAGTTGTTTCTGGCATTCCTTAACAAGACCAACACCTTCTTCGAAGGATTTCACACTATCTTCTAAACTAATATCACCATCTTCAAGCTTGGCCACAATCTGCTCAAGTTTTTTTATAGATGATTCAAAATTAACTGTATCTTTTTTTGACATTGCTTATTGTAACTTATGATTTTTTAATCACCACTCAACATTAAGATTTTAAGAAATCAAATCTATTTTGCAGCCAGGATTTAATTCTTGATGGAAGTATCAGTGCAGCTGGAGTAAAAATTAAGGTAAGAATTGTGCTGAAAGCAAGTCCAAACACAATTGATGAGGCAAGATTTTGCCACCAGCCAACCACTCGACTACCTACAACAAGCTCCCTTCCAATCACATCTATGCTTACTCCTAAGGCTAGGGGCAAAAGACCAAAAATTGTAGTTGCTGTTGTCAACAAAATAGGACGCAATCTTTGTTTGCATGTCTTCATGACAACATCCTCAATCGTAAGGTTGGGGAATTCACTTTTTAGCCTATTGAAAGTGTCTATAAGCACAATATTATTATTTACAACAATGCCTGACAAAGCGACGATTGAAATTCCTGTCATTGTGGTACTAAAAGGTTTTCCTGTTATTAAAAGGCCTACCAAAACACCAACTATCGACATAAATACTGCACTAAGCACAAGAGTAGATTGATAGAAGCTATTAAATTGAGTTACAAGCAATATCAGCATCAGTGCCAAGGCTGTAATTGCTGCAATTGAGAGGAACTCAGTAACTTCTGCAGTTTCTTCTTGCATGCCCCTAAATTTGGTTTCAATACCTTCATCAAATTCTTGCTTTGACAACCAATTACCCATTTCTTCCACCTTATCTGTAACAAGAATTGCTTGCCCGTTGCTAGTCGTCACATTTTTATCTATGGCAACACCTATTTCATGAAAAAATTTACCATTTCTTCTGACTACCGACTGACGATTCTCTATGGGAACTAATTCTACAAAAGTACTAATTGGAATTAGACCATTAATTGAATTAACTTTAAGGTCCTCAATTCCACTTAAGGATCTATTATTGGTATCAAATCTTGCTCTTATTTCTATCTCATCCTTTGAATCATCAGGCCTGTATTCTCCAACCTTAAATCCATTTGTAAGCATTTGAACTAAGGCACCAATGTCAACAATGCTTACTCCAAGTTGAGCAGCCTTTTGCTTGTCTACTTCGACTTTCCATTCAATTAAAGAGTAGGGCAAGGTAGATCTAATATTTGTTAATCCAACAACATCATTGACCATATACTCTTCAATAATTTCTGTAGTTTTTGCAACGGATTCTTCGTTCTCCCCAAAAATACCTAGTTCAATTGGCGATCCAAATTGAGGACCTCCTTCTTCTGGAGTAATTTCTACAATTACACCTGGAATATTGGACGCTGCCCGTTGAATCTTGTTAATAACTTCAAAACCAGAAATATTTCTTAATTGTGTATCAACCACTTCAACATAGCCTCTTGCCATAGTGTCTCCACCAGAATTAAACCACTGAGATCCTGTTGTCATATACAAGCTCTCAACGTATTCTACTTTTAAGATCTTTTGCTCAACAATCTCCATTATTTCTTTTGCTTCAATTGAAGAGAAGTTTCCTCTAGCTCTAACATTTATATCTGCAGCCACAGGATCTACATCAGCAAAGTAAAGAGTGCCTTTATTAAAATTCCCGTACATGGCATAACCAAAAAACCATAACAGCATAAGCACAGCAATTAATGTTTCTCCTGGATTTTTAACAAATTTATTGAGCGCTTTAGAATAAAATCCAGATAACTTATCAAAAAGAATTTCACCTGTTTGCTCGCTCTCTCCAGATACTAGCGTAGATCTTCTTTGTCCAAATATAGAACCAACAACTGGTGTAACAATCATTGCATATACTAAAGATGCGCTGAGTACAATAAAAACTGTAATTGGAAGGAATCTCATAAACTGACCTGTAAATCCAGGCCAAAAAATTAAAGGAGTGAATGCTGCAATTGTTGTAGCAGTTGATGAGATGATGGGATAAAACATTCTTTTTGATGCAAGTCGATACGCCTCCTTGCGATCTAAACCCTCTGAAATTTTCCTATCCGCATACTCTGTAACTACAATTGATCCATCGATTAACATTCCTAAACCAAGCAACAGACCCATCATTACTAGAAAGTTAAATTCCAGTCCAATCACTTTGAGAATAATAAAAGTTAAGAGGAAACAGAAAGGAATAGACAACCCAACCAGCATTCCAACTCTTACCCCCATACTAGCAATTACCAAAATCATAACCAGGAATATGGCTGTGATAATATTTCCCTCGAGTTCTGAAATCATCACCTCAGCCCATACTGTTTCGTCATTGGTTCTCATGATAGAAAGATTTTTTGGAAGATTATCTTCAAACTCTTCTTTTACTTTAAGAATTTTCTTTTTTGCTTCAATGGCATTTGCCCCGACCCTCATTCTTATCTCAAGTGTTACCGCATCTTCCCCATTAACTTTTGCAAACGAAGAGTAGTCTTTAAATGTTCTTTTAATTTCTCCGATATCACTTAGAGTAACAACAGCACTTTCTGTAACTTTGATAGGAATGTTGTATACATCCTCTGCTGTTTCAAAAATGCTCGGAACCTCAATATTAAATTTCCCAGAGCCAGTGTCTTGCGCTCCACCAGGAATTATTAAGTTATTGTTAGCAATTGCGCTATATAATTGACTGAGGGTTATCCCATAAGTTTCCATCTTTGATTTGTCAATCACACCCTCAAGAACTTCTTCAGGAGCACCCTCTAAATCAGCAGCGAGAACTTCGCTGATTGCCTCTAATCTATCTTGTAATTCTCTTGCAAAAAAAACCTTTGTTCTCATTGCTGCAGAGCCAATCAGACTGAGATTCATGACAGGAAACATCGCAAAAGAATATTCTCGAATTTGGGGATCTTCAGCTTCGACGGGAAGTTCAAACTTAACTTCTTCAACAGCTTGTTTGATGTCTCTTAGAGCAGTATCAATATCATACCCAACCTCAAACTCACCAATGACCCTTGCATAACTCAAACGAGCAGATGAAGACAATTCTTTAATCCCGGGAACACTTCTCAATCTTGTTTCGAGAGGTCTAGCAATTAATCTTGATGCATCTTCGGGAGAAGCACCATCCAAAAAAACTGAAACACTGACAAGTGGGAGTGAAATATTTGGTTCTGATGCAACCGTGATTGTTGTTCGAGCGTAAGCACCAGCAATAATTACAACTAGAGCTAAAGCAAGAGTAGTTCGTGCCTTAGATAAAGCAAAATCTACAATTTTTATCATGATTCAGTAGCAGGGATACCTTGGACCTTTTGACCATTCTCTACGAAACCTTGCCCACGAATTATTAAACTTGAAAGATTTGGAATTCCTTTTACCCAAATACCATCTTGAGTATCCTCTAAGATTTTAATGGGTACGAAATTTACAATTGAATCTTCATTTACAATTCTCACTCCAAGTGATCCTGAGTCTGACAATAGCATGATCGAAGGTGAAATTTTATTAGCAAGTATTTTGTTTGTCTCAATCTGGAGAGTGCCAGTTATTCCATCTCTTATTAGTCCATTGGGATTTTTAACTTCTGCTTCAACTCTAAAACTTCTAGTTGATGGCGTCGCACTTTTTGAAACAAAACTTAACTTGCTTGTAATAATTTCTCCCGTTACAAGCTTAATCGAGACGCTTTGACCTTTCACAATATTTTTAATATCCGCTTCAGGCACTTCAGCAATAAAAGTTACTGGGTCTAACTCAATAATTACGGCACAAACGTCCCCTCTATTAATAAAATTTCCAGGTTTCACTATCTTTTCTACATAACCTCTGAAAGGGGCTTTTACCTCTGTTCTATTGAGTTCGACAACTCCTAATCTGCATAGCACCTGATCTTTTTCCACCCATTGGCCTTGATTAACATCATTTTGCATAACTTCACCAGAAGTTTTAGCTTTCACCCTTACTCTTTTTTCAGATGTAGCTGCTGCATTAAGAGTAACTTTAGGGGAAAAGAATCTTGACTCACTCTTTTGCACAACGACAGATGTTAATTCTGTTGATACTTTTTTCTCGATTACTTCCTCTTCTATGAATTGACCAGAAATCATCCACCCAATAATTGGAAGAAGTATGTAAAGAGATATTCTTACGTTTTTAGACATTTTACTAAATTTATCGACCCCCATAAATACTATAAGAATAGGGGCTGATGATTATAGATCATGATTTTTGTAAAGTATAATTTACAAGTCTAAAGATCGTGTTTTTTTCTAAGTATCTCTAGCAGTTCTAAATCAATACGCTCAAATTTTTCTGGTAGATCCTGAGGAATAAGATCAAATTTTTTTCCATTACTTAGCTCTTTTGCTAAACGCATGTAAGTTTTAAAAAATGCTTGAAAGGTATTCGAGTTATTAGGAGAGTTAATTATCTCCCACCCAATCTCTTTTCCTGTCCAATAAATAATTGGATGTGTCCAGGGAAAGCTTTGCCTTGGAGACGAAGATTTCTGAGCCTCAATAAACGCTTCTTGAGGACTTGGAATATTTATAGATCCCATGGATGCTGAACATGCTTTTATGACTTCAGTCAAAGTAGGAAGGTAATCATTGGATTCAATTACATTTTCTACAGCAGCATCGATACATTCAGATGGGAATTTCTTCAAGCTTTCTGCCCATAGTTTTTTTGCTTCAAACAGTCTCTGATCAGTGCCAAAAACTTTATAAAATTGATAATGATAGGAAAGTTCAAGCTTTAAAAAAAGATTATCAATGGCCTCAATAAAGCTTTGGCGATTAGAGTTCGAAGTTTTCTGCCCAGGAGTCATCTTTTGTTCTTTCTTTGAACTTTTTAGAAAACTCTCCTGGTTCATTATGTCTGTAATTTTTTTTGTCATCTTTTTCTTTATAGGAACCAATAAATTCTTTTCGTTTTACGAAATCAACAAATTTTGAATTCCAGGACCTTAAAGCTGTTCCATTCTCCTTCCAATAGAGTATAAACTCCTTAAGATGTTTTAAGGCATCATTTTTTGTAACATTAGCTAATTCCAAAATATCAAAAGCATCAGAGGAGGGAGACCAACTTTCATCAATGCAGACTGGCAAGCCTTTATTATTAGAATTCTCTTTGACCCATTCCCTGCGAATAAAATCTACAAACAATACATTCCAATTATCTCTTACCTGATTTTTTTCAAGCCAATACATTTTGAATTCATTAATTTTACTTTCAATAAATTCTCTATTTACATTTCCCATAGCCAAAACCTCAAATGCTTGTATTGAGGGGGACCATGAATAATCAAGCTTTCTCTTTCCTGAGCTTAAGTTGCTTTTTGGTAACTTCAGTTTATAAAGATTTCTATGAGTTTGAGAATTGTTTAAATTTGGAGCAATTTTTGGAGATATTAGTTTTAAATCAATCAGTCTGTTAACATGCTCGCTGATTTTGCTTTCATTAAGAAATGAAATTTTTTTTAAAAGTAACTTTGTGATTTCACTTGGTGAAGACGAGGATATTTTTATCCCCTTTACGGCGGTTAGAACTATTGCACATTCTATTCCTAAAGTTTCTGCTTCTTGGATGGAGAAAGTAAATAAGTCTTCTTTCAATTATCCCCGCCTCTCTTGGACAGCTTCGCTGACTGTATGGAGGCAACTCAGGGTATCGTCCCAACTCATGCATGCATCTGTGATGCTTTGACCATAAGTTAAATTATCGGAAATGCTTTGATTTCCCTCAACCAAATGACTCTCAAGCATTAGGCCCCTGAGAGCATTGTTTCCATTAGAAATTTGCATGGCTAAATTTTTCACAACATCAATCTGCTTTTTAAATTGTTTTTGGCTATTTCCATGGCTTGCATCTACCATTATTGACTCATTTACATCAGCCTCTGTTAATGCGGAAGTGGTTTTTTGAATTGCCTCATTGTCAAAATTTGGTTCCTTGCCGCCCCTTAAAATTATGTGAGAATCAGCATTACCAGATGTTTTAAACACTGAAACATTTCCTTCTTTGGTCGTAGATAAAAAGACATGTGAATGATTTGCTGCCTGAATGCCATCTATAGCTGGTTTAAGAGCACCATTCGTTCCATTTTTAATTCCGATTGGGCATGAAATACCTGAAGCAAGTTCTCTATGAGTTTGACTTTCAGCTGTTCGAGCCCCAATAGCTCCCCAAGAAATAAGGTCTGCAACATACTGAGGACTTATAAGATCTAAAAATTCTGTACCGCACGGGAGACCCATATTTCCAAATTCTAAAAGTAATGACCTAGCAAGGTGAATACCTTTATTAACATCGTATGATTCATTTAAGTCTGGATCATTAATCAAACCCTTCCATCCAACGGTTGTTCTTGGTTTTTCAAAATACACCCTCATAACTATTAGCAAATTTTTGCTTAGAGAATCATGTTGTTCCTTTAATTTATGGGCGTACTCTCTGGCTGATTCAGGATCATGAATTGAGCAAGGGCCACAAACTACAAGCACTCTATCGTCTTTTCCATGCAAAATGGAACTGATTTGATTTCTTGTTCCATAAACTAGACTAGAAACATTATCAGTAATCGGAAGTGTTTCCAATAGATCAATCGGAGGAACAATCTCTAGCTTTTCTACAATTCGGGTATTGTCGGTTCTGTAATCCATAATTTGTTTATCTTAGTTCAACCAAATAAAAAAGAAACGATTTAATTACCAAAGCTAACATATTTTTCTAATCTAAAAGAAGCTTTTAAATCAACATTTTTATGCAAAATCACAAGATGTTGTGTTAAAAAGAGCTTATAATTACAGCATCTTGTATAAATTGAACTTATGAAGTCTCAAGCACAACTAGAATTTCCGCATTTTAAAGGTGAGTCTTTAACACAACTTCCTGTAGATTTATTTATTCCTCCAGAAGCCTTAGAAATTTATTTAGAAGACTTTTCAGGGCCAATGGATGTGTTGCTGTATCTTATTCAAAAAAAAGACATTGATATACTAGATTTAGATATTTCTGAAATTACAGAGCAATATATTCAATACATTGAATTAATGGACACTCTTAAAATAGAACTTGCTGCTGATTATTTAGTTATGGCTGCAACTCTTGCTCAAATTAAATCAAGGATGTTAATTCCACAATCTGATGAAGAGGAGGAAGAGGTAGACCCAAGATCAGAGCTCATTAGAAGACTGCAAGAATATCAAAGGTATAAAAGTGCTTCAGAATATATATCTAATATTCCTAGATTAGATAGAGACTTTTTTCTTGCATCAACCTCTCTGCCAAGATTCAAAGAGCGGGAAGAATCATTAGACATATCTGCTAAAGCTCTTGCTGAGATATTCAATGAAGCTGCAACGCGCCCAAAATTCTCTGACAAACATGAAATACATTTTGAGGAATTATCCACACAGGACAGAATTGCATTAATACTTTCAATTTTAAGAAAAAGAAATGTCATTCAATTCTTTCAGACCTATCAAAAAAAAGAGGGTAATCAGGGAGTGGTTGTAGCATTATTAGCATCTTTAGACCTAGCCAAAGATGGCCATGTAGAGCTTATACAAAACAAAGACTCTAATCAGCTTTATCTAAAATCGACCAACAGAGGAATTCACTAGGATGGTTGATCCTAAAAATCTTTCTAACATAATCGAGTCAATTCTATTTGGAGCCGGTAGGCCTATGCGTTTGTCTGAAATGAAAACGCTCTTGGGTTCTCAAAATATGGACGTGGATTTGCCAAGCATTAGGATTGCTTTAAGTTTATTGGAAGAAAGGTTTGTTGAAACTTCTATCGAAATAAAAGAGGTTGCTTCGGGTTTTAGAATGCAGATAAAAGAAGAGTATGGAAATTATCTTTATCCCCTATGGAATGATTCGTCTAACAGACTATCTAAGGCTCTTATGGAAACGGTATCTATTGTTGCTTACAAACAACCAGTAACTAGAGGTGATATTGAGGATATAAGAGGCGTTACGGTTAGTACTCAGATAATTAGATCACTGCTTGATCGAGAGTGGATTAAAGTCTCAGGCTATCGTGATGTTCCAGGTCGACCTGCTTTATATGAAACCACTAAAACGTTTTTAAATGATTTAAATCTAAAATCAATTAATGAGTTGCCCCCATTGCCTGAGGCTTTGCCAGCAGATGAAACTGTGGATCAACTAGAAGCTGGCTAGTTTTTATGCTGCGACTGCAGAAATTTTTGGCTCAAGCTGGTATCGGCTCTAGGCGTTCATGCGAACAATTAATCAAGGATAGTAAAATTTTTGTAAATGGCAAGGTGGCTACCTTGGGAGAGAAAGTTTCCGAAAATGATGAGGTAATTTTTGAAGGGCAAAGAATACTTTCAAAGTCTGCGAATCTAAAAGTTATCATTCTTAATAAACCACGTGGAGTACTTTCTGCAAAAAAAGATGATAAAAAGATTAAGCTGATTTTTGATTTTCTTCCAAAAATACAAAATGAACCAGATTGGATTGCGGTTGGAAGGTTGGATATTAATACTTCTGGCTTGATGCTATTTACCAATGACGGAAATTTAGCTCATCAAATCATGCATCCCTCTTTTAAAATTGATAGAGAGTACCTTGTGAGAGCAAGAGGTCATTTCAATGATCAAAAGAAAAAAAATATGCTTTCGGGTGTAAAAATTGATCATGAGATATATAAATTTTCAGACATTGTCCCTGGAGAAAAGCAAAGCACAAATCAGTGGTTTTCGGTTTGTATGCTGACAGGAAAAAATCGCGAGGTAAGAAAGCTTTTTGAGTCTCAGGACTTAGAGGTCAGCAGACTGAAAAGAGTAAGAATTGGGCCTATTTTTTTACCTTCAACCTTAAAAGAAGGTGAGTGCGTAAATTTATCTGAAGCTCAAATTAATGAACTAAAAAATTATGGAAAGTAAGAAAGCCCTAAAAGCTTTATTAGCGATCTCAAGAAAAAAAAATTTTGATGTTCTAGAAAATTATTTACAAAAATCTGATCCAATTGAAATTAATTTATCTCCATTGCCCTTAGTGGAATATCTCTCTTCTGTAGTAGTCAGTCAACAGCTTTCCACTAAAGCGGCCAAAACCATTTGGGATAGGGTGCATCCAATCGTTAAATGTTCCAAAAATTATCCTAATTTAGAAGCAGAATTGCAGTCTGCCGGGCTATCAAAATCAAAAGCAAATTATGTAGTCGGATTGATCGGCAATCCAGATTTATCGCATTTGCAAAGAAGTGATTTAATTAATTTATCAAATAGTGAATTTAACAACCTTCTTATATCCATTAAAGGAATTGGGCCATGGTCAGTCCATATGGCAAGAATGTTTTATCTTGGAGATAAAGACGTATTACCCATCAATGATCTTGGGATAAAGCATGCACACGAAAATTTTTTTAGTCAGCATGAATTAAATATTGAATTTTATGAAACTTTTAGGCCTTGGAGAACTTACCTCAGCCTGTTGATGTGGAATTCACTTTCTTAGCCAATTCAATATATTCAAAATATTTTTTTTTGGACTTAGAACTCTCCTCACTAAAAAACCATAAATAACAATTTACTAGTTCATTTGGTGTTTTAAGAGTCCTTGGATCCTCAGCAGGTCTTGCCGATGCTCTCATCTTTGTTTGCGTTGCTCCAGGATCAAAATTAAATACTTTCACAGATGAGGTATTTTCAAGCTCATCAGAAAAAATTTCAGCCAAGCCTTTGATTCCAAATTTTGAAACTGAATAGGCTCCCCAAAAAGCTCTTCCAACATTAGCAACTCCTGAGGAAGTAAATATGATTCTTGGCATAGCAGAATTTTCAAGAATTTTTTTCAAGGTTTTGGTAAGAAGAAAAGGAGCTCTTAGATTAATATTTAATACTTCATCCCATTGTGACAATTCATAATCCTCAAGAGGTGTCATAGTTCCTAGAATTGCAGCATTATGAATAATGCCATCTAAAGAGAAAAACTCTTCAGCAATGGCTTTTAATATTTCCTGAGCTGATTCGTTATTGAGCAAACTAAGATCTGCTTGCAAGATCAGATGTTTCTGAGATTGATATGAGTGATCCAATTGGTCATAAACTTTATCTAGTTTAGAAGAATCTTTGCCCAATAGAATAATATTAGAACCCAGCTTCGAAAACTCCAGAGCCAAGACCTTACCGATGCCATCAGTCGCCCCAGTGATAAGTATTGTTTTGTGAGAAAGATCCATTTATAGCTTAGAAATTAATTGATATAATTCATTTGGATGGTTGGCTCCATGGATATGTTTGTCATGGTCAGTTGCTTTAAGAGAATATCCAAAATAACAAGCGATCACTTTAGTGCCGGCATTGATTCCTGCCTCAAGATCCTTTACATGATCACCAACATATACACAATCAATTGGCTGCACTCCTAAATTTTTGCAGCCTTTTAAAATCCCTTCAGGATCCGGCTTAATATTGGTTATATGATCAGGACATACAAGGGTTTTACAATTTTTAAATGCAATCTCATTTTTTAATATTGGCGCAGCAAAACGCAAAGGCTTATTTGTTACTATTCCATAGGGAATATCATCTTTCTCGAGCGAAACTAGCATCTCTTTAATTCCATCAAAAGCTCCACCAAATTTGAGGAGGTTAGATTCATATTCTTCTAAAAGTTCTTGTCTTAAAACAGCACACCTTTCATCAGAAATATTAATATCGAAACCTAAACTTACAAGCTTCCAGCTTCCATCGGATACATGATTTCTAATAATTTCTGGATCAATTTTTGGTTGGTTATGCTTTCTGAGCAAATTATCTAAGCTAACAATAAAATCTGGAGCCGAGTCTAAAAGTGTGCCGTCAAGATCAAACAGAACACCTTTAGGCATTTTTAGATCCATGCATCATATAATTAACTCCCAAATCATCATTTAAATTTGCTGTATGGAAAATGGGGTTATAAAACATCCCTTTACTCTCAATTAATTTTATACCCGCATTTCGCATGTGCCGTTCTAACTCTGATGGTTTAATAAATTTACTCCACTCATGAGTTCCTTTCGGTAATATGTTAAAAATATACTCAGCACCAAGAATTGCAGTAACAAATGATCTTGGATTTCTGTTTAAAGTTGAAAGAAACATTTGACCATCAGGTCGTAAAAGATCAGAACATGCTTTGATGAGCTGACCTGGATCTGGAACATGCTCAATAACTTCTAGGCATGCAACCACATCAAAACTTTCTGACTCTGTTTTAACCATTTCTTCAGCAGTGATAAGTTTGTAGGCAATATCTGATTCCATTTTTGCTGCATGTAAACGAGCAACCTCTATGTTAGCTTCAGTTACATCTATTCCAGTAACATGAGCTCCTTTTGCATTTAGCGCTTCAGCTAAAAGGCCTCCACCGCAACCTACATCTAATACTTTTAGATTCTTTAGAGTAGATTTTGAGTCGATGTAATTTGCACGGAGAGGATTAATTACGTGCAGGGGCTTGAAATCACCTGTTGGATCCCACCAATTTTCAGCTATTTCAGCAAACTTATTTACTTCATTTTGATCAATATTTTGAGTCATAGTCACTTCTTATATTAAGGTGGCAGATTACATCATTGCATGCAAGAATAGACAAGTTTATTATTTTTTACAAAAGGATGCTAACAATATGTCAGACAATCCAGTTGCCATAATTACGGGAGGCAGTAGGGGTGTTGGAGCTGCCGCTGCAAAAATGTTATCTGATAATGGGTGGAACGTAATGATCACTTGCTCTTCCTCAATTAACGAAGCAAAAACAGTAGCCAAAAACTGCTCAAATGAAGCTTCAGAGGTCTATGCCTTTCAGGCTGATGTCTCAAATAATGATGACTGCCTTGCTACCATTAATAAAGCTTTAGAAAAATGGAACAGGATCGATGCTTTGGTTAATAATGCCGGAACGACTAAATTTGTTTGGGATCACTCAGACTTAAACAGTCTTGATGCTGACGATTTTCAAAATATTTATAGTGTGAATGTTATTGGTCCATTTCAGATGGTAAAAGCATCAAAAAAATACCTCCTCAAGAGTAAAAATCCTTGTGTTGTGAATGTATCATCAATCGGTGGCACTAAGGGTATTGGTAGTTCCCTTGCATATGCTTCCTCTAAAGGAGCCTTGAATACTATGACTTTATCTATGGCAAGAAATTTAGGACCAATAAGAGTAAATGCGGTGTGCCCCGGATTTATTGAAGGAGAGTGGCTAAGAAAAGGTATGGGTCCCGAAATGTTCGAGGCAGTCAAATTGCGTGTTAAAACTACTACTCCGTTAAAAAAAACATGTACACCAGAATCTGTTGCTGAAGTAATAATAAGTTTGATTGAAAAAAGTGAATTAGTTACTGGTCAATTAGTAACTGTAGATGGTGGCGCAAGTCTTAACTTGTAATTTATTATTTAATTTTGAAAGTACTGAGCTAATTTAATAATTATAAAATTGACTTTAATTTTTTTTATTTATTGACATTAACTCTTAAATAACTTGCAATGTACTACACGTATTTATATTAAAAAATTATGCATATTGTTGCTTTGAAATCTCCAGATTCTAGGGATCTACGCTCAGTGATTCATCCTGACACTATTGAGAAAATCGTTTCTCTTAAGGGAGTTTCAGTTTCATTTGAAACTGGAATTGGAGATGGGATAAATGTTTCAGATCAAACTTTTGTTGATCTAGGTTTAAGAGCTTTATCAAGAGATGAGTGTTTGTCAGACGGCAATCTTATAATTACCCCATCCTCTCTATCACACGACGAAGTAGCAAAAGTGCAGCTGGGATCTACTGTTTTGGGAATGGTAAATCCTTTCTATGCAATAGAGGAGATGAAGGCGTTAAATAATTCAAAGATTAATGTTGTCAGTATGGAATTCATTCCGAGGATTACCAGGGCGCAAAAAATGGATGTACTAAGTTCACAGGCAAACCTTGCAGGATATGCTGCTGTATTAGAAGCTGCTCAACACTTATCTTCGGCATTGCCTATGATGATGACAGCAGCCGGAACTTTAAAACCAGCAAGGGTTTTTGTAATTGGTGTCGGAGTAGCAGGTTTGCAGGCCATTGCAACCGCAAAAAGACTGGGTGCTCGGGTAGAAGCTTTCGATACCAGAGATGTTGTTGAAGAGCAAGTCAAATCACTTGGTGCAAAGTTTGTAAAGATTGACTTAGGAGATACAGGTCAAACCGATCAAGGATACGCAAAAGAACTTACCCCTGAGCAAATAGCCAAACAAAAAGAGCTTCAAAGCCTCGTTTGCGAAAGATCAGATATAGTCATTACAACAGCTCAAATTTTTGGAAGACCGGCTCCTAAAATTATCGATGATAAAACCATAAAAAAAATGAAACCCGGAAGTGTGATTTTTGACATGGCGGTAGAAACAGGCGGAAATGTAGAAGGGTCAATAGTTGACGAAGTGGTCGATGTAAATGGTGTCAAATTGGTAGGAGTCTCCTACCTAGCCTCAAAAGTCTCTAGCCATGCATCTTTTGCTCTTTCAAATAATATTATTAACTGGATTGCTGATTTTTATGATGAAGAGTCAACTAAAATTAATTTTGATTTTGAAGATGAGGTCATTCAAAGCAGCGTGCTTGCATTTGAAGGCAAAATATTAAATGAGAGGTTCGCATAATGGAGATATATATATTATTAGGATTTGTCCTTTTGCTATCTATTTTTTTAGGACTAGAGCTAATAGCAAAAGTACCTAGTACCTTGCACACCCCTTTGATGTCGGGAGCTAATGCTATTTCTGGAATTGCGCTGGTTGGGGCATTAATGCTCTCAAGTGCTGGTCAAATGCAGGATCTTTTAGCTTTTGGCGCAATATTATTTGCGTCCATTAATGTATTTGGTGGTTATCTAGTTACCAATAGAATGTTGAGCATGTTCAAAAAGAAGTAAATTATGGAAAATTTTATCAATATTCAAGTCATTCAAAATGTTGTTTATATTATCTCTTCTGTAATGTTTATCCTTGGCATTAAGATGCTAGGAAAGGAAGCAACAGCTGTCAGGGGAAATTATTTATCTGCTCTAGCTATGTTTTCTGCTGTTGCAGTAACTTGTTTAAGCCTTGAAATAGACATAAAAATAATTCTTGCAGGCGTAATAATAGGTGGTCTTGTTGGTTCTTTGATTGCAATAAAAGTAAAAATGACAGCTATCCCTGAGATGGTAGCTCTATTTAATGGTTTTGGCGGTTTAGCAACATTCTTAATTGCTTGGTCTCAATTTAATGAGACTGGTAACTCTATGTTTCAACATGCATTAATAATGTTAACGATATACATTGGTGGAATCACATTTTCTGGATCTTTAATAGCTTATGGGAAGCTTTCTGAGAAATTGAAGTTAGGAAAAGGATCCATAATTACAAATATTTTTATTTCCTTTTTTTATCTAAGCATGCCAGCTCTAATATATGCCATAGCTGAGCCTTCGATATCACAACTTATTCCTCAAGTCCCATCTTACTTTTTAATTTTCTTGGGCCTGACTCTTATTGCTGGTATTGGTTTTGTAATGCCTATTGGAGGTGGAGACATGCCTGTTGTGATCTCTCTCTTAAATTCCCTGTCAGGAATTGCTGCTGCTTTTGCAGGCTTGCTGCTGCTTAATAATGTATTAATTGTTGCTGGATCATTGGTTGGAGCTAGTGGACTAATTCTTACTGTGATTATGGCCAAAGCAATGAACAGGACTATTATCAATATTCTTTTTGTAGGATATGCATCTTCGAGTCAAGCAACCTCTTCTGAGGACCAGGGAGAAGTGAAACCAATTACGGCTGATGATGCCTATTTAATACTTGAAAATGCATCAAGCGTTCTAGTGATTCCTGGTTATGGTATGGCAGTAGCACAAGCACAGCATGTTGTTCGCGAGATGGGCGAGCTTTTGGAGGATAATGGTACGGAAGTGAAATATGGCATACATCCAGTTGCAGGACGCATGCCTGGCCATATGAATGTCCTTCTTGCTGAAGCAAACGTTTCATATGACTTGCTTGCAGAGCCTGATGATGTAAATCCTTCAATGGACTCAATTGATGTTGCAATAGTCATTGGTGCTAATGATGTAGTAAATCCCTCCGCAACTGAGGAAGAAGGCAGCCCAATATACGGCATGCCTATTATAGAAGTTCATAATGCCAAAACAGTATTTGTTCTCAAAAGATCAATGTCATCTGGCTTTGCTGGCGTTCAAAATCCATTATTTTTTAAAGAAAATACTAGGATGTTATTTGGCGATGCGAAGGAATCAATTGGCCAAATTGTTGCTGAATTTAAAGACTAAAATACCCCCGAAGTATGGTAAAATTTGTCCCTAATTAAGGGAATTTCCTGCACATAAAAATAATAGCTTTTAGGGCTTAAAAATGAGTGATTTTGCAAAACAAATCTTACCAATAAACATAGAGGATGAGCTCAAAACATCCTATCTAAGCTATGCAATGAGCGTTATTCATGGCAGAGCACTCCCAGATGTGAGGGATGGTCTAAAACCGGTTCATAGACGCATTCTTTTTGCACAACATGTCCTCAGAAATACTTATCGACAACCATATAAAAAATCTGCGAGAGTGGTAGGCGATGTTATTGGAAAATATCATCCTCATGGAGACTCTGCAGTATATGAGGCTATGGTTAGAATGGCCCAAGATTTCTCTATGAGATATACATTGGTTGAGGGTCAAGGCAACTTCGGTTCTATAGATGGAGATTCTCCAGCTGCCATGCGTTACACAGAAGTCAGGATGGCAAAAATTACTGACATGATTCTTAATGATATTGAAAAAGAAACTGTGAGCTATTCTCCAAACTATGATGGAACAGAGCAAATACCAGATGTAATGCCAACAAGAATACCTGCTTTGCTTGTTAATGGTTCTTCAGGAATTGCTGTTGGAATGGCTACAAATGTTCCACCACATAACCTCACTGAGGTTTTAAATGGTTGCTTGCTTTTGCTAGATAAACCAAAAGCCACCATAGATGAAATTATTCAAATTATTACTGGGCCAGACTTTCCAACTGGCGGAACAATTGACGGAAGAATTGGAATTTACGAGGGTTATAAAACAGGAAGAGGAATAATACATGTTAGAGCTAAAACGTCTGTTGAAGAGGATAAATCAGGGAAGAGCTCACTAATAATTAATGAAATCCCATACATGGTTAATAAAGCTAAGATGCTTGAAAGAATTGCTGAAATGGTAAAAGAAAAAAAGATCGATGGCATTAGTGAAATTAGAGATGAATCAGATAAAGATGGTTTGAGAGTCGTTATTGAAGTTAAACGAGGTGAATCGGTCGAAGTGTTAGAGAATAATTTGTTTTCTCAATCGCAGCTCGAGCAATCATTCGGAATTAATTTTACTGTCCTTGTTGATGGTCAACCTCGTGTATTAAACATTAAAGAGATTCTTCAGGAGTTTATAAAACATCGTAAAGATGTTGTTACTAAAAGAACAAAATTTGACTTAAGAAAAGCTAAAGATAGAGGCCATATTGTAGAAGGCTTGATGGTTGCTATAGCGAATATTGACGAAGTGATTAAAATTATTAAGAAATCTAAAGATACAAAGATTGCCGCAACTGAACTTTGCAAAAAATCTTGGAAAGCAGGACCCATTGAAGCCATTCTTAAAAAAGCCGGAAAAGACGCCTGTCGCCCAAAAGGTCTTTCATCTGATTACGGCATTAAAGGAAAAAATTATAAATTATCTCCTGATCAAGCTAAATCTATTCTTGAACTGAGGCTCGGTAGGTTAACAGGCTTAGAGCAGGATAATTTATCATCAGAATTTAATGAGATTTTAGATGTGATACTTGAGCTTCAAAAAATCCTTGATGATAAAGAAACTCTTATGAAATTGATTAAAGATGAATTAATTGAAGTCAGAGAAAACTTTGGTGATGAAAGAAAAACTAGTATTAATGATACTCGTCATGATATATCTAATGAAGATCTGATCCCAGAAGAAACAAGAGTATTAACTTTATCAAGAAGCGGATATGCAAAAACTCAACCTCTTGATGAATATAGAGAGCAGCGAAGAGGTGGGGTGGGTAAAGCAGGTGCAAAAGTTAAAGAAGAAGATCTTATACAAAACCTATATGTTCTAAGCTCTCATAGTCAGCTACTGTGCTTTACTACCAAAGGTAAAGTTTTTTGGTTAAAAGTTTATGAGGTTCCAGTAGCTAGCAGAACTTCTAAAGGCAGACCCTTGGTTAACATGTTAAAACTCGACGACGATGAGACAGTTACTCAAATATTGCCCGTGGATGAATTTACAGAGGACAAATTCATTTTCATGGCTACCAGAAATGGAGTTGTTAAAAAAACAAATTTAAATCTATTTCATAAAAAATATAAATCTGGTATCAAGGCAATTCGATTGGATGAGGATGATAAATTGGTGGGAACAGTTATTACAAATGGTAATGACGATATTTTGCTATCTTCCTATTCAGGTAAATTGATAAGATTCCATGAATCAAAAGTTCGCCCTATGGGCAGAACCGCAAGAGGAGTCAAGGGGATAACATTAAAAGATGGCATGAAAGTAATATCTTTGATCAAAGGTGATCCGACTAAAACTATTTTATGTTTATCTGAAAATGGTTTTGGTAAGCGAACAAAATTAGAGGATTTCCCTTCCTATAACCGAGGCGGCCAAGGGGTTATCGCTTTAAAAACTAGTGATAGAAATGGGAACATGGTTTCGGCTATTGCTGTTGATGAAAATGATGGAATTATGCTGATTAGTGATAAAGGTACCTTAATTAGAACAGCTATTAGTCAAATCCCAACTTTGGGCAGAAATACTCAAGGCGTAAAAGTTATCTCACCTAAAGATGAAGAGAAATTAATTGAGGGTGTCAGAATACCTCCTGAAGAAGAAGAGGGTGAATAATGAGAAAATGGAATTTTTCAGCAGGTCCTGCTGCTATTCCTGAAGAAGTCTTATTGGAAGCTCAGAATGAAATGCTTGAGTGGCAAGGCTCAGGGATGTCTGTGATGGAAATGAGTCACAGGTCTGAAGAATATATGACTTTGGCAGATAAAGCTCGCCAAGATTTAATAGATCTACTAGAGATACCAAGCAACTATCAAGTGTTATTTCTTCAAGGTGGAGCTACGCTTCAATTTTCTATGATGCCAATGAATTTTGGCTCAAATAAAGTTACGGATTATCTCTTAACAGGCAGTTGGTCAAAGAAAGCGGTTAATGAAGCCAAAAATTTAACAAGTGTTAATATTGTAGCCTCTTCAGAGGAATCAAATTTTAATCATGTCCCTAATGAAGGCGATTGGAATTGTTCTTCTGATGCAGCATATTTACATTATGTTGCCAATGAAACAATTCAGGGCAATGCTCTTCATGCTCCACCTGCATCAAACGCACCTTTAATAGCTGATATGTCATCTGTAATACTAAGTGAGCCTATTGATGTGTCAAAATTTTCTATGATTTATGCCGGTGCTCAAAAAAATATTGGTCCTGCTGGCTTAACTATTTGCATTATTCAAGACGAATTTTTAGATTTAGCTTCTACAGAGCTTCCTGGAATGCTTCAATATGCTAAACACGCTGATGCCGACTCTATGTTTAACACACCCCCAACTTTTGCTTGGTATTTATCTGGCAAAGTATTTGAGTGGTTAAAGGGTAATGGTGGATTAAATTCCATGGGTAAAATTAATAATTTGAAAGCTAGAAAGCTATATGATTTTATTGATGGATCTAATCTTTATTCAAATCCAGTTGCCATTGAAAATAGGTCTATTATGAATATTCCTTTTTTGCTAGCTAATTCAGATTTAGATTCAATTTTTTTACAAGAATCAAAAAATGCAGGCTTGCTAAATTTAAAAGGACATAGATCAGTTGGCGGTATGAGAGCAAGTGTTTATAATGCAACCCCTCCTGAGGCAATTGATGCATTAATTAATTTCATGGGAGATTTTGAAACTAAGCACGGATAAAGTAGTGAGTAAAAATAAAATAAAATCTATCAGAAAAAAAATTGATTCAATAGATCATCAATTATTAGAACTGATTCAAAACCGAGGCTCTTTAGCACAAGAGATTGGAGATCTTAAAGGTTTAATTGCTTCTAACACTTCATTTTATAAACCCAATAGAGAGGCGGAAATACTTAGAAATATTTCTAAATTAAGCGAAGGACCAATTTCAGAAAAAAAGATTAAATATATCTTTAAAGAAATTATTTCATCATGTTTATCATTAGAGGAAGAGCTAACCATTGCATTTCTTGGTCCTCAGGGCACTCACTCCGAAGCAGCTGCAATCAGACATTTCGGCTCTTCCGCATTGCGCTCACCCAGATCAACCATCGAAGATGTGTTTCATCAGGTACGTACAGGCTCAGTTAATTTCGGAATAGTGCCTGTAGAAAATTCTTCAGAGGGAGTAGTAAATGCTACTTTGAATTGCTTAGCTGACGAGGAAATCAAAATTTGCGGAGAGACGTACCTGCCAATTCATCATCAACTTGCCTCAGCAAAAAAATTTAAGTTATCAGATGCAGAAATTGTTGCATCTCATCCTCAAGCTCTTGGACAATGCAGCAAATGGCTTGATGCAAATCTGCCAAATGCAAGAAGAGAAGCCACATCCAGCACTGCTGATGCTGCAAAGTTTTCTAAAGAAAATAAAAAAACCTTATGTATTGTGAGCTCTCTAGCCGTTAAACAATATAATTTGCAGCAGTATCAAAAAAACATTGAAGATTTTTCAGGGAATAACACAAGATTTCTAGTTATAGGACATATAGATATTGAGCAAACAAAAAATGATAAAACCTCTTTTTTGATTCAGACTAAAAATAAGCCTGGGGCACTTATTGATATTCTAGAGCCATTTAATAAAAGAAGAATTAACTTAAATAGAATTGAGACTCGTCCCTCAAGAGAATCATCAAGTGCACATAATTTTTTTATAGATAGTGATGGCCATCAAAAAGATTCAAAGTTGAAGCAAGTAATTTTAAGTCTTAAAAAATTAGGCATATCTGTTCGCGTCCTTGGTTCATATCCTTCAGAATCATGAGCAAAGATATTCTAAATAATCTTAATCCTGGGATTGAAGATTTGCATCCTTACGAACCCGGCCGGTTTATCGATGAAGTTATAAAGGAATTCGGTCATAAAGAAGTTGTAAAGCTAGCAAGTAACGAAAATCCCCTTGGGGCATCTCCAAAAGCGCTGGCTAAAATAATTGAACTTCAAGATGATTTGCATTTATATCCTGATGGGAATGGAACAAACCTTAAAACGCAAATTGCAAAAAAAGAAACTACTTCAATTGAGAATATTATTATTGGAAATGGCTCTAATGAGATATTAGAGCTAGCTGCAAGAGC
>ERZ802822.507-NODE-507-length-26993-cov-9.729120_pt1 | contig 26993 bp, 18 predicted proteins | sample MGYA00345649_ERZ802822 | MGnify/ENA primary metagenome ERZ802822 (study PRJEB30503, sample SAMEA104212359) | marine metagenome | biome: Westerlies Biome; feature: [SRF] surface water layer (ENVO:00010504) within the epipelagic zone...; material: water...
AATTGTACTCCATTAGCTCCTTCATAAATATCATGAATATAATCAGGATCTGCAGCCCAGGTAAAATCATGAACTTTTGGAGCTAGAAAATTCCAAATTCTCTTTTTTCCAGATTTAACACCAAGCTTAAAATTTGAAGGGTCACTTTCTTGAAGATATCCAGATGAAGCAACTATATATTCCTCATCAATTTTAATAGTAACATCAAAATCTCCCCAAACACCATGAAACTCTCTTCCAGTATATGGGGCTGTATTCCAACCTTCATAGTCATATTCTGACATTTTTGGATACCACTGAGCCATTGAAAATTTTACTCCCATTGGAGAATCTCTTCCAGCTCTTCTAATAGTTATAGGTACCTGACCTTCAAAATCCATTGTGAAGACAGATGAGCTTCCTGGCAAAAGAGGACTGGCTAGTGTTACCTCTAAAATTGTATCAGATAAATAGGTTTCAACATTGACATTATCCTGTTTAAGATTGGTAACACTTAGAAACCCTTCTTCCTCTGGCTTTAATTTGCTTATATCTACATCAAACCTAGTGTTAATATCATCTCCATTATTTAATCTTACAGCCATATCACTCCCTTTTCTGAATGCATTAAAGTATAAGTGAAAAAAGACTTTATTTAAAGTGTCTAGTGAATTGTTGGTATAGATTATCTCCTGATCTCCTTTATAAGAGTTATTCTTTGCATTTATATCTACTGTAATCTTATAATCAACCTCTTGTTGCCAGTAGTTTTGACTTTGTATACTATTTATGAAAAATAAAGATAAGAATAGGACTAAAGGTGAAGTATTCATATTCATTAAGTAAGATTTATTTTGAACCAAATATAACTAATTACTTATATCACAAGTGTTAAAAGAATTTTAAAAACATTTATATTTATATAAACCATTTTTATGAAAAAAATTATTTGTTCACTTCTAATTTTCATGATTTCCTCAAATATTATTTTTGCTCAAGAGAAAACTGAAGAAAAAGAAAAGAAAGAAAAATCTAATAAAAATTTACCTATTAAACCCGGGAGATTTTATGATTTGAATACAGATACTGGTTCATGGATGTCTTTGGACGTTAGTCCGGATGGACAAACAATAGTTTTTGATCTTCTTGGTGATATTTATTCAATTCCAATATCTGGAGGTAAAGCTAAGCGTATAACTAAAGGAATGGCATTTGATTCTCATCCAAAGTATTCTCCTAATGGAGAATCAATTGTTTATGTAAGTGATAAAAGTGGAGGAAATAATGTCTGGATTAGAGATTTAAATTCAAACGATTCAATTCAAATAACAAAGGAAAAAGATAATCAGACTGCCTTTGCAGATTGGTCTAAAGATGGAGATTATTTAATTGTTTCTAAAGGAAGAAGAAACCTAAAGCTACACATGTACCACAAGGATGGTGGGAATGGAGTTAAGTTGATTGATAAGCCATCATCTTTAAAAATAGTTCAACCTGAAGTAGGAATTAATGACAGATATATATGGTATGCAAATAGAACTAATTCATGGCAGTATAATGCAGGTCTTCCTCAATATCAAATTTCAAAATATGATCGAGAAACAGGAGATATAAAAAGAGAAACATCAAGATTTGGTTCAGCTTTTACACCGACCCTCTCACCTGACGGAAAGAGTCTAGTATATGGTACTAGATATGAGGACAAAACTGCTCTTAGAATTCGTAATTTGGAGACTGGATATGAAAAATGGCTTGCTTTTCCTGTCCAAAAAGATGATCAGGAATCTCAAGCAACAATGGGAGTTCTTCCAAATATGGCTTTTACACCAGATAGTAAAAATTTAATTTTATCATATGGAGGAAAAATAAATAAAATTGATATAAATGAAGGTAAATCATATGAAATACCTTTTCAGATTAATGAGACTATAGAAGTAGGTCCTGAATTAAAGTTTGACTATGAAATCTCAGATGAAAAATCTATGATTGTTAATCAAATTAGAAATCCATCTGTATCTCCGGATAATAAAAAAATCACATTTACAGCATTAAATAAATTATATGTAATGGATTTAGATTCAAATCAAATAACTAGGTTGACATCTTTTGAAGATGAAACAATTGAAGCAATGCCTAACTGGGGTCCCGACGGTAAAGAAATAGTTTTTGTAACATGGAATGATAACATAGGTGGTTCATTATATAAAGTGAGATCAGATGGGAAAAGGGAACCTTTTCTATTAACTCAAAGTAATGAGAGGAGAATAAATGGGGTTTATATGAATCCTAGATGGAATCCAGCTGGTGATAGAATTGTATTTACAATAGGGGATGCAAGAAATTATAGAAGCAGTGAAGGTCCTGGGGCATTTAAATCAAACGAAAAAATTATGTGGATTTCTTCAAAAGGTGGTCAACTTAATTACATTAGTGACTCAAAAGGAAGAACTTATCCTCATTTTGTTGATGGAAAAGATAGAATTTATCTTTTTGGTAACTCTAAAGGTCTGGTTTCAATTAAATGGGATGGTACTGATGAAAAAAATATCATTAAGGTCACTGGGACAACTCCTTATGGATCTGGAGATACAAAAAGACCATCAAATGCGAGTTTAATTTTAATTTCACCAGATGGGTCTAAAGGTTTAGCGAAAATAAACAATAATATATATAGTTTTACTATTCCTTATACTGGTTTAGAGTCATTAAAAATTTCAGTTTCTAACCCTAAATCCTCATCCTTTCCAGCTAGAAAATTAACAAAGATTGGTGGCGAATTTCCTTCATGGAATAAGGATTCTGAGTCTATAAACTGGTCTATTGGAAATTCTTTTTTAACATATGATTTGAATGATGCTGAACAATTTGACAAGGAGCAAGAAAAAAAAGACAATGAAAAGTCAGAGGAGGAAAAGAAAAAAGATGAATTAGTAGAGAAGATTGCAGAATTAGACCCTGACTTAGCTGAAGAGGTTTCTGAAGAGGATAAAACTGATGAATTTTCACCGGATGAGATTCAAATTGAAGTTGCTGTAGATAGAGATATACCTAATAGTTCAATTTTATTATTAAATGCAAAAATAATAACAATGAATAGCGATCAAATAATTCAGAATGGACAGATTTATATTAAGAATAATCGAATTATTGAAGTTAGTGACAAAGAAATAATGATTGAAGATGAAAACCTTATAAAAATGGATATGACGGGTAAAACTATTTTGCCTGGATTTGTAGATACTCATGCACACATGTGGCCTAGATGGGGACTACATAGATATCAGCCAGCATCTTATGCAGCTAATCTTGCTAATGGAGTTACTACAACCAGAGATCCTCAAACTGCAACTACAGATGTTCTTACTTATGCTGATATGGTTGAAACGGGTATGATTTTGGGTCCTAGAGTTTATTCTACTGGTCCAGGTTTAGGATATTGGGGTTACAATGTTAAAAGCTTAGATGATGCAAGAGACGTAATGAAACAATATTCTAAATACTATAATACAAAAACAATTAAAATGTATGTAGCAGGAAATAGGCAGCAAAGACAATGGATTCTAATGGCAGCTAGGGAGCAAGAAATAATGCCTACAACTGAAGGAAGCTTAAATCTAAGGCTAAATTTAACTGAAACTATAGATGGATATCCAGGTCAAGAACATAATCATCCAATATATCCAGTGTACGATGATATTGTTGGTTTAACTGCATTTACTAAAAAAGCTTACACACCTACACTTTTAGTTACATATGGGGGACCGTGGGCTGAGAATTATTATTTTGCAACAGAAGATATTCATAATGATGAAAAAGTCAAGTTTTTCACTCCTAAAGATGAATTAGACTCAAAAAGAAGAATTAAAGCTGGTTGGTTTCATGAAGATGAATATGCCTTTGAAGAGTTTAGTGTATTTGTGAAAGATCTTGTAGAACAAGGTGGTATTGCAGGAGTTGGTTCACATGGTCAGTTTGAAGGAATTGGTTATCATTGGGAATTATGGAGTATGGCTTCAGGTGGTATATCAAATCATGATATGCTAAAGGTTGCTACTATTCAAGGAGCATATGCAATTGGACTTGATAAAGAACTGGGATCAATAGAAAAAGGAAAGTTAGCAGACTTAGTAATTCTTAATAAGGACCCTTTGGATGAAATAAGAAACACAAGTTCTATTGAAATGGTTATGAAAAACGGTAGATTATATAATGGTGATAATTTAAATCAAATTTATCCATTACAAAAAAAATCTGAAAATTTTAACTGGCAAGAAAAAGCCCCAAGTTCACTTCCAGGTATTAATAAATAAAACAAAAATTATGAAAAAGATTCTTTTACTTAACCTTATATTTTTAGGCTCACTTTATTCACAAGATTATTATTATGAAAAATATGCTCCTTTTGATGAAAACATAAAATCTCCGGAAGAGTTTTTAGGTTATCCTATTGGTGAAATGCATACAAGACATGATTTAATTGTTTCTTATATGACATATTTATCAAATGTTTCAGATAAAGCAGATATGTTTAGTTATGCAACATCATATGAAGGAAGAAAACTAATCTATTTGATAGTAAGTTCTCCTGAAAAGATCAAAAATATAGAAACAATAAGGAAATCACATCTTTCATATATAAAACCAGATGATGAAAATTATAATAAATCTATTAAACCAACAGATTTTCCTATAATAGTAAATCTTGGATATAATGTTCATGGAAATGAACCTTCTAGTTCAGAAGCTGCAATGCTTACTGCATACACACTAATCAGCTCTAAATCAAAAGAAGTTGAAGAGTACTTAGAAAATTCAATAGTATTAATTGACCCTACAATAAATCCAGATGGTAGAGATAGACATACTCAATGGGTAAATAGTTATAAAGGTTCACCTCTTGTTGATGATCCACAGGATGCTGAACACAATGAATATTGGCCTGGCGGAAGAACAAATCATTATTGGTTTGATTTAAATAGAGATGTATTACTTGGAATTCACCCAGAGACTAGAGGGAAAATTGATTTTCATCACAATTGGTATCCAAATGTAACAATGGATTTTCATGAAATGGGAACTAATAGTACTTATTTTTTTGTACCATGGAAAACTCATGCTGCAAAAGACCCTGTTATACCCCAAGAGAACTATGAATATTTTGAAAGATTATTTGGAGAATTTTTCGCCAAAGGTCTAGATGAAATAGGATCGATGTATTTTTCAAAAGAAGCTTTTGATAAGACATATCCAGGGTATCATTCTTCATATGGTGATTTAATGGGTGGAATAGGTATGTTATTTGAACAAGCAAGCTCTAGAGGTCATAAACAGGTAACTCAATTTGGAGAAATTACATTTCCCTTTACAATAAGAAACCAATATGTGTCAGGGATGACCACTATAAAGGCATCTGTTGAAATGAAAGATGAATTAATGGAGTATCAGCAAAGATTTTTTGCTTCAGCATTAACAGATGCAGACAAAAAAAGAACTAAGGGGTACTCTTTCAAAATGGGAAAAGACAGAAATAAGACTAAAGCATTTCTTGATAAATTAATGATTCATGATATAAGTGTATTAAAAGACAATGATAATTTCTTTGTTCCAACAAAACAAAAGAATTATAGAACTGTAAGATCCATCTTTGAGACTAATACTGAATTTAGAGATAGTGTTTTTTATGATGCTTCAGCTTGGTCAATTGCTAACTTTTACGACATTGATTATAATTCTTCATCAAAAAATATTCAAGGTGTTGAACTTGACAATCTTGATAATCTATTTACCGTAAATAAAATAGATGAATCTGAATATGCCTATATAATTAATTCTGTTGATTATAATATTCCAGCAGTAATTAACAGTTTAGTCAACAGTGATATTTTAGTATCAACTGCTTTTAAGCCATTTACCATAAATACTTCTAGTGGACTTATTCCATTTGATTATGGATCTTTAGTAATTCCAGTAAGTCTTCAAAAAATTAGTTCAAAAGAATTATTTAATAAACTCGAAAATATTCAGAATAAATTTCAAGTAAATATTTATTCTGCTCCTTCTGGTTTAAGTTCAGGTGGAATTGATCTTGGAAGTAGATATGTTTCTCCTTTAAAAAAACAAAAAGCAATGATGTTAGTAGGAACTGGAGTTAGATCTTATGAAGCAGGAGAAGTATGGCATCTTTTAGATCAGAGAGTAGGAATGCCAATTTCAAAAATACCTATTAGAAATTTTGATAGAGTTTCTTTGGATACCTACACAACAATGGTAATAGTATCTGGGAGTTATGATTTTAATGAAGATCAAATAAAGAAAATTAAAGACTGGGCTAGTAATGGCAATACAATTATTTCAATAGGCTCTGGTTCAAAATTCCTTATTGATAATGGAATTGTAAATGAAAAATTACTTAAATCAGATAAAGATGAAGATAGAAAAGATTATCAACCATATATTGATGCACAAGATAATAGAGGTAAAGAGAGGATTGGCGGTATTATCCTTAATGCCCATGTTGATCTGACACATCCAATTGGATTTGGTTATGAGAATTCTAATATTCCTGTATACAGAAATAATACTGTATGGATTCAACCATCAGATAATGAATATTCTTCTGTTGTTAGGTATACTAACGATCCCCTAATAGATGGCTTTATAACAGATAATAATGCAGAAAAACTTAATTCTACAATTTCTTTATTAGTATCTAAAATTGGAAACGGAAGAGCAGTATTGTTTTCTGACAATCCGAATTTTAGAGGCTCATGGTATGGCACAAATAGACTGTTTCTAAATGCAATATTACTAGGGGATAAGATTCAAGTTCCATAATGAAATGGCTTAGAGATATAGGGCCAGGTGTTTTAATTGCTGCTGCATTTATAGGCCCTGGAACAGTTACTCTCTGCACAATTGCTGGTGCTTCTTTTGGATACTCATTAATCTGGGCAATTATCTTGTCTACATTTTCTACAATTGTACTTCAAGAAATGTCACTTAGAATAGGCTTAGTTACAAGAATGAACCTAGCTGAAGTTATTAGAACTTCAATAAAATCTAAGATTCTAAATAGATTTATAATATTACTTATTATTTCTTCTATATTAATTGGAAATACTGCATATGAAGCTGGTAATATAACAGGGGCATCACTTGGTATTTCTGCAATTATTAATTATGAATCTATCAATTATATTCCTGTCTTTATTGGTTTAATAGCATTTGTAATACTCTATCAAGGTGATTATAAAATATTAGAAAAATCTCTGGTATCGCTTGTCATAGTAATGAGTATATCTTTTTTTATTACTGCTATAATGACAAAACCTGATATAACTAGTCTTTTAAAAGGTATTTTTAAACCTCAGGTCAACTCAAGTAATTTGATAGTTGTTTTAGGTCTAATTGGAACTACTGTAGTTCCGTACAATATCTTTCTTCATTCATCATTAGTATCTGAAAAATGGAATTCAATTGAAAAACTTAAAGTAGCAAGAATTGAAAGTTTTATTTCAATCCTTCTTGGAGGTCTAGTTTCATTATCAATAATAATTACTGCTGCATCAGTTTCTAATCAAAATGTGACTGGAGTTATTGACCTAGCTAAAGGCTTAGAGCCATTATATGGAAAATTTGCAATTTATTTTCTTGGATTAGGGTTGTTTGCCTCTGGAATAACTTCATCAATAACAGCACCATTAGCTGCTGCTTATGTTGCTAAAAGCTGCTTTGGTTGGAATAATTCACTTAAAAGTAAACGATTTAGACTCGTTTGGATTTTTATTTTAATTACAGGTGTATTTGTATCAATGATTAAAATTAATCCTATAGAAATAATAAAATTTGCTCAGTTTTCAAATAGTCTTTTACTGCCCATAATTGCAATAATACTTTTGTGGTTAATCAATAATAAGAATATAATTAGTTCTAAATTCAATTATAAATACCAAAACATATTTGGTGTATTCATAGTAATTATTTCTTTAGTACTAGGAATCAAAGGTTTAATTTCTCTATTCTAATGATAAATATTAATTGTGATTTAGGAGAAGGTTTAAATAATGAGCATATCATTATGCCTTTGATAAATTCTTGTAATATTGCGTGTGGTGGTCATGCAGGAAACAATGAAAGTATGATTCAATGTGTAGAAATTGCAATAAGAAATAATGTGCAAATTGGAGCACATCCATCCTATCCTGATAGATTAAATTTTGGAAGAAAAAAAATAAAAATTTCAAGTTCAGAGTTTTCACATAGTATAATTGATCAAATTAATTCATTAGAGCAAATAGCTAGCTCATATGGTAAAGAAATAAATCATATTAAAGCTCATGGTGCATTATATAATGAAATGATTAATGATTCAGATATAGCAGATTTTTATCTAGATACGATAAAGGATTATAAAGAAAGGTGTTCATTATATGTTCCGTATCAGTCTGAGATTGAAATGTTAGCTTTAAAAAGAGGATTTAAAATAATTTATGAAGTTTTTGCAGATAGAAACTACAATGATGATCTAAGTTTAGTTTCTAGAGATAAAGACTATGCTTTAATTAATACTCCAAAAGAGGTTATTAAACATATTAAAAGTATTATAGAATCAAATATTGTTAAGACAGTTTCAGGAAATACATATAAAATAAAATTTAATACATTATGTGTTCATTCAGACACAAACAACTCTATTAAAATTCTTAAAGAAATAAATAAAGTTTTTAAGAATAGATGATATTATGAAATATTTTATTTATAGCTCAAATTCTATCCTAATTACCTATAATTCTGATATTAACTCAGACTTAATTCAAGTTCTTTCTTCCCTAAAAAGTAAACTTGAAATTGATTTTGAAGAATATTTGATTGATACAGTTCAATCTATAAATTCATTACTTGTAGTTTTTGATAGTAATAAAATTTCAGTAGATGATTTCTATATTAAAGTAAAGAGTATAAAGACAGGGAAAACTAAAAATAAACTAAAAAGTAAAATATGGGAGGTTCCTGTATGTTATGATCCTTCTTATGCTTCTGATCTTGAGGAATTTTCAAAATCAAAAAATTTATCTAAACAAGATGTTATTAAAATACATAAATCTAAAGTATACGATATAATGTCTATGGGTTTCTTGCCGGGTTTTATGTATTTAGGAAATACTGATAACAAACTTTACTGTGAAAGAAAACCAAGACCTTCTCTAAATATTAAAAAGGGATCAATTGGACTAGCATTAAATCAAACATGTATTTACCCTCAGGACAGTCCTGGAGGGTGGCATATAATAGGTTCATCCCCTATAAACTTCTTTGATTTAAACTATAAATCTCCTTGCTTTGCCAAGCCTGGTGATAAAATAAAATTTATTGAGATATCTAAATCTAGATATGAATCAATCAAAAATAATAAATCTATTAAACCTAATTTTCAGACAATATGATTAAAGTGATTGATCCAGGACTTTATTCCAGTATTCAAGATAATGGAAGGTTTGGATATAGAAATATAGGTGTTCCCTATTCAGGTTTTATGGATAATGAGAGTGCTGGTTTAGCAAATAAAATTATTGGGAATAAGGAAAGTGAATCACTTATTGAAATAACCTTAATGGGACCCACCTTACTTTTTAATAATGATTATACCTTATCAATTACTGGTGGTGACTTCAGTTCATTAATTAATAATGATAAAATTGAAATGTATAAACCTATACATGTTAAATTAGGTGATACTCTTAAAATTAATCATACAAAGAGTGGTGCTAGATGCTATCTAGCAATTTCTGGAGGTATTGATATAAAATCAATTCTTGGAAGTAAATCATCATTTAAGGGTATAACTTCATCCTATTTTCTTAAAAAGGGAGATGAAATAAAAATAATTAATAATAATAAATCAAATTTTAGTTTTGACTGTAAATCAGTATTTAAAACAGATAGTGTTTTACATGTTTCTAAAGGACCAGAATTTTGTATGCTAAAGAAAGATTCTTTAGATATATTATTTAATAAAAAATTTACGATAGGTGTCAATAATAGAATGGGGTACAATTTTAATGAAAAGCTTCAGGTTGGTTTAAAATCAATTATTTCATCTCCTGTATTACCAGGAACAATTCAGTTGACTCCATCTGGAAATATTATAGTTCTTCATAGAGATTGTCAAACATCAGGTGGGTACAATAGAATTCTTCAATTAAATGAGAAATCTTTAAATAATTTATCTCAATTAAAAAATGGTGATAAAATAAAATTTAAATTAATTAATTAGTAGAAATTTTTATCTCAACAAGTGGATTCCTTGAAAAATATTTATCTAGTCTTTTCTTTATTCTAAAAAGCTTATTTAATTTTCTTTCTTTCTGCCTTATAAATAACAGGAATAATAAATAGAAAAGCTATTGGAAAACTCTTACTATTACTCTGGAACTATAAAAACTAATGGATTAAAATCCCATAAAATTGGAAGTAAAAAGTATACAAAAAGACTTAATAGTATAATTGAGAGTAAGTTCATCCATATACCTACTCTGACCATATCAGGTATTCGTAAATATCCTGACCCAAAAACTACTGCGTTAGGGGGGGTCGCTACTGGTAACATAAATGCACATGTAGCAGCTACTGTTGCAGAAACCATTAAAATAAATGGATGTACATCAATTGTTATTGCCATTGGATATAAAATAGGTAATAACATAGCTGTAGTCGCTAAGTTTGATGTAATTTCTGTTAAAAAATTAACGGCAGCAATCAAAATAAAGACTAATAAAAACAAAGAAACACCATCTAATAAAGTCATCTGAGAACCTATCCATAATGCCAATCCACTATCTTTAAAACCTGCAGCCAATGCCATTCCTCCACCAAATAATAATAAAATTCCCCAAGGTAATTTTACAGCTTCATCCCAATTTATTAGGCGTCTTTTTTTATTTTTAGTGGGTAATAAAAAGATTACTATAGCACCAATAAGTCCAATAATCGTATCATCAATTCCAGGAATAATTGATTTCAATAAAAAAGAGCGACTAATCCACGCAAATGCAGTTAAAGCAAAAACTCCAGCTACTAATTTTTCTTCATAGCTAATATTACCTAGAGCTCTTAACTGGTTACTAATTTCTTCTCTTCCACCAGGAAAGCTCTTTTGTTTAAACTTAAAAGCAAAACTTGTAAGGTATTTCCAGCATAAAAACAATAAAACAACGGAGATAGGAAAACCAAATTTAAACCATTGAGCAAAGGTGATTTCATATCCAAAGGTTTCCTCAACTACACCTGCTAATACTAGATTGGGTGGCGTTCCAATCAATGTGCTTAAACCACCAATGGATGCACTATATGCAATACCTAACATTAAAGCCTTTCCAAAAATTAAATTTTCTTTTTCAATTGTATTAGGATCATCCTTTAATTGTGCAACTATTGCAATTGCAATAGGTAGCATCATAACGGCAGTGGCTGTATTTGAAATCCACATTGACATAAATGCAGTTGCAACCATAAACCCAAGAATAATGTTTACAACATTTGTACCTATTAAATTAATAATATTCAATGCTATTCGTTTGTGTAAGTTCCATTTTTGTATAGCAATAGCAATAATAAAGCCGCCAACATAAAGGAAAACATATTTATGTCCAAAAGAAGCTGTTGTTTCGGAAAGCCCTAATCCACCAGTTAATGGGAATAAAATAATTGGTAATAAAGCAGTTACTGCTATTGGAATAGCCTCTGTTATCCACCAAATGGCAATCCATATTGTGGATGCAAGAATAGCATTTGCAGCTGGATTTAGTCCTTCAGGATGAAAAAAAAGTAAAATTAAAATAAACGCTAATGGACCTGAGACTAAGCCGATATTTTTTGGAGTAATGGACATCTTTGTTTCTAAAAATAATATATTTTGTTGTTATAGTTGTTTTAATCCCTATTAATTTTTAATTACTCTCATACTAATATACTTTATAGTTCAGTTTTTTAAAATATCTCAAAAAAAAACCTTGTAAATCAAGGACTTACAAGGGTTGTGCGGAGAAAGAGGGATTCGAACCCCCGGAGGTATGACCCTCAACAGTTTTCAAGACTGCCGCATTCGACCACTCTGCCATTTCTCCATTAGCATTGCAAATATAAGTGATTTTAGATTTTTTGAAGAGAAATAAATTATTCTTTTTTCATTAAATTAATTTTGCTAAAAGACTTTTCAATTCCTTTAATTAGAGCTGAGCTTAAGCCTTGATGCTCCATCTCAATTAAGCCTTCAATAGTACAACCGTTTGGTGTTGTAACTTTATCTATTTCATCTTCAGGGTGGGATTGATTTTCTTCTAATAATTTGGCAGCCCCTAATGATGTCATAAGGGACATTTCAAGTGCTTGTTTAGATTCAAAACCTAACTGAACACCACCTTGAGCTGTAGCTCTAATAAGTCTCATCCAAAAAGCTATTCCGCTTGCTGAAATTACTGTTGCAGCTTGCATATTTTTTTCCTCGATTATCATTGTATGTCCTAATTTTTTAAAAATATTTTGAACAATTTCAACACTTTTTTTTCCAGTTCTGTTTGAACAGATACATGTAACCGCTTGCTTAACCGCAACGGCCGTATTAGTCATGCATCTAATTATTTTTTTATCATTACCAAACTCATCTTCTAAATCCTTGATAGAGATTCCTGTAATTGGAGATATAATAATTTGATCTGAGTTTATGTGCCCTTTTATTTCTTCTGCTAATCCCTTAAATTGTTTAGGCTGAACAGTTAAAAAAATTATATTACTGTCTGATACTGCATTTAAATTATTACTTGTTAAAATATATCTTTTATCTTCAATATTTTGGCTTAAAGTTTTTACATCTTTTTTGGTAATATATAATTTGTTTAAATCACCAAATGATATAAGACCTTTTGCGATACTACCTCCTAGGTTTCCATATCCTAAAATTGATATATTCATTTTTTTTTAAATTAATCAAATATAATTCAAAATGACTTTACTGTATTAATAAAGTCTATTATAAAAAAAGAATTATATTGTCATTAATGATACTAGATGTAAACTCTATTATAATTCTTTTTGGTCTTGGTTTATTCGCTGGTGTAGTTAATACCCTCGCAGGAGGAGGGTCTCTTGTAACCCTTCCAGTATTAATACTTTTTTTGGGTCTAGATGAAGCTACTGCAAATGGCACAAATAGACTTATGGTAATTTCTGCTGCTTTAGTTGCTAGTTATGGATATAGAAGTAAGAAAATTGTTACACATCCCTATGGATTATATTTTGGTTTAGTAGCTACATTAGGAGCTATAATTGGAGCTAGAATTGCTATCGATATGGATGGAGATACTTTTAAAAGATTTTTAGCTATTATTATGATAACTGTTGGTATTATAATAGTTTTTAGATCTAAATCAATAGCTTCATTAGACTTACCAGAAAGACTTACTGGAAAATATTTAATAGGTGGATTAATTGGTTTCTTTTTTATTGGTATTTATGGAGGATTTCTCCAAGCTGGTGTAGGGATAGTAATAATGCTTTTACTTACTCAATTAAACAGAATGAATCTACTTAGAACAAACTCTGTTAAAGCTTTTTCTGTATTTATATATTCTATTGCTGCAGTTTTAATTTTTGCTTTAGATGGCAAAATATTATGGATGGTTGGACTATGGATGGTTCTAGGTTCAGTTATTGGTGCATGGTTATCAAGCAGATGGTCTGTTAAGAAAGGTGACAAGGTTATTAGAATAACTCTTCTTATTATGGTGTCTTATATGGCAGTAAAACTTTGGATGGATACTTTTAGTAATTAGTATAATCAACTATACTTAATCCATAACCAGATAGCCCAACACGATGTTTGTGCTCGGAGTTACTTAGTAAATTGACTTTAGAGATATCTAAATCATGTAATATTTGAGCTCCAATTCCAAAATCTCTAAAATCAATTTTAGGTTTATCTGAATCTTTACTTAACGAGTTAAGTTTCTCCAATATTTTTTCAGAAGATTGATTTTGATTAATAAAGATTACTGCACCCTTTCCTTCTTTGTTAATTTTAGAAAAGATTTTATCATATTTTTTTTCATTAGTTCCTGATAATATTTTAGTAACATCATTATCAACAACTGATGAATTTATTCTAGTTAAAATATATTCATCTTTATTCCAGTCACCAAGAGTTAAGGCAATATGAACTTGATCATTATTAGTCTGCTTATAAGCTCTTAATCTATAATTCCCAAAACTAGTTTTAACTTTTTCATCAAAAATTTTGCTAATTAAGCTATCATTCTTCATTCTATAAGCTACCAAATCTTCAATCGAAACTATTTTTAGATTAAACTTTTCTGCAACTTTGATTAATTCTGGTAATCTAGACATTGATCCGTCATCATTCATAATTTCAACTATAACACCGGCTGATTTAAAACCAGCCAGTCTAGCAAAATCAATTGCAGCCTCTGTATGCCCAGTTCTCCTAAGTACTCCTCCATTTTTTGCAATCAAAGGAAAAACATGTCCGGGTCTTTGAAGATCTTCAGGTTTAGTATTATTATCAACTAATGCTTGTACAGTTTTAGCTCTATCTAACGCAGATATTCCTGAAGTAACTCCATTTCCTTTTAGATCAACTGATACTGTAAATGCTGTTTCAAGTGGATCAGTATTGTTGGGAACCATTTTTCCAAGACTTAATTTAGAGCATAATTTTTCAGACATAGGAACACAGATTAAACCCCTTCCATTTTTTGCCATGAAATTAATTTTTGCAGAATCAATTGTTTCTGCAGCAGTTATAAAATCACCTTCATTTTCTCTATTTTCATCGTCAACAACAATAATAATGTCTCCTTTTTTAATAGCATTAATTGCATCTTCTATTTTGTCCAACTTTATTTTACTCATTTTTTAATTTTAAGCTTGTTTACTATTTGTGAAACTCTATCAAATAAAGTGAAATTAAACCCTCTATCTGTTGAAACTATCTTAGTCAGATAGATTGCAAACGGTGCAATGACAAATGTAGATATCCAACTTCCTAAAAATGGACTAATTGAATTGTCTTCTGCAGCATTTTTACCAAATACACCAATGTAATGATAGCTCAAAAATATTACAATTGACAAGACTAGAGGTAGCCCTAATCCTCCTTTTCTAATAATAGCTCCTAGTGAAGCTCCTATTAGAAATAAAAAAATACACGCAAAGATTAAACTATATCTTTCATTAATAGTAAGCTTGTGGAGATTTATAAGTTTTTGTTGCAAGAAAAATGTCTTTTTTTTGTTTGATAATTGTCTCAAATATAAATCAACCTCTTCATCTGCCCTTAATAATAAACCGTTAATCTCATAAATCTCAGGATCATCAAGAAGACTAATAAATGAACTATTAATTTCAACCTTATTAAATTCAATTTGATTAGCATTTAAATTTGGAATTTTTCTTAAAGTATGACTATTCATGAAAGTTTTTCCAAATTGAATCATATCGCTTTCAAATTTGTTTAATAATGTATCTGAACTTTTTTTAAGTTGATTTACTCTCTGCATCTTATAAGTTGACCTATAGTTTTCCTCATCTAGGTTTACATTGTTAAAGTCTGAAATATCAATATTTAATATATACTCTTCAAATGAAGCTCTTGTATGGGGATATTTTTGTTTTTCTGCAACAGAAGATGTAACTATATCTTCATACCTATTACCATTTTTGAGTACTAATTGAAGATATGAATCATTCTCATTTCTTACTTCTCCACTTTCAGCTTTTATTACTAGTCTATTGATTTCATCGTCTGATATATTGTGAAGAATAATATCTTCTAAAAATTGCTCATTATCACCATACTTTCTTGCAACTTTAATACTCATATTTCCTATATCATTAAACATCCCTTCACGTATGCTTAAAGTAGGTTTCAATTTGGCTAAATTCTTTCTTAAATTATAAGATTTCAATTCACCATATGTTACTACATTATTAGAAAAGTAAAAAGATCCAATACCTAGACATACATGAAAAATTAGTAATGCGATCATACTCCTTACTATAGATATTCCATTGGATTTCATTGCAATAAACTCATAGTTTTCAGAAAGTGTTCCATATGTAGTTAATGATGCTAGTAGGATTGAAAGTGGTAAAACTAGTGGAACTAGCTTTGGTGAGAAATACATAAAGAATTTTCCAATCGTAAAAATATCTAAACCTTTCCCTGCAAGCTCATCTATGTAAAGCCAAAATGTTTGAATTATAAAAATTAAAAAACATATAGCAAAAATTCCAAGGAATCTGCTTAAGTAGAATTTTAATATGTATTTATCTAAAATTTTCAATTTTCAGGAACTATTAAGTAGTTTTTATACTTAGTAATATCAAATTTAAATAAAGACAATGGAACGATTAAATTATAATCATAAGTTAATGTTAAAAAACTATTGATTCTCACATTGCTTTTCTTTTCAATCGTTTCAATTTTTTCAATTGATAGATTAGCACTATTAATTACTATTGAATAAAATATATCTTCTTGATTATTTTCTGCAATTATTAAATAAGAGTTGTTTAATAGTTCTTCAATTTGTAGTTCAAATCCATTTAAAAAATAATTAAATATCTGGTTGGGTGTAAAATTAAAAAAGGTATTGTCTTTATCACTGACAATTATTTCTTGATTTTCATGAATAATTGTATAAAATTTATCACCATCATATATCTGATCAATTTCTTCAGTATCAATGAAATAGTTTTCATCTTTTATATAGAATACTCCATTAATAGGTAGAAGATTATTTTCAAACTCTGAAGTAATAATGAATTTATACTTTGCATTTTCTATTAGGGTAGAATTATCTTTTACTTTTTGAAGAATTTCTATAGCAGATTCTTGAGCTAATAGATTTGAAAAACCTAAAAGAAATAAAATGACTTTTATAAAATTTTTATTTTTAGTTTCCACTCAATAGAGTTTCTAATGAATTTAAATCTGAGATTAGTACTTGTCTAGGTTTGCTACCTTCAAAAGGCCCAACAATTCCAGCATCTTCCATCTGATCAATTAGTCTTCCTGCTCTATTATATCCTAGCTTAAGTTTTCTCTGTAATAAAGAAGCAGATCCCTGTTGATTAGAAACAATAACTCTAGCAGCCTCATTAAACATCGAGTCTCTATCTTCTATCCCAATATCTGATGTAGATCCACTTTCGTCTTTAGAGTACTCAGGAAGCTCATAAGCTGTTGGATAACCCACTTGTGAACCAATAAAGTCAGATAATTTTTCAACTTCTGGAGTATCTACAAAACCACACTGAATTCTAGTTAACACATTTGACTGAGAATACAATAGATCACCTCTTCCAATGAGTTGTTCAGCACCCCCAGTATCTAGAATTGTTCTTGAGTCAATTTTAGAAGTAACTCTAAATGCAATTCTAGCAGGAAAATTAGCCTTAATTAATCCTGTTATCACATTTACAGAAGGTCTCTGTGTAGCAATTATTAGATGTATCCCAACAGCACGAGATAATTGTGCTAATCTTGCTAAGGGAGTTTCTACTTCTTTTCCAGCAGTCATTATTAGATCTGCAAATTCATCAATTACAAGAACTATGTAGGGTAAAAAAGTATGACCATTTTCTGGGTTTAATTTCCTAGAGACAAATTTTGTATTATACTCTTTAATATTTCTAGTCATAGCATCCTTCAACAACTCATATCTTTTATCCATTTCTCTACACAATGAATTTAGTGTGTTTATGACTTTATCATTTTCAATAATAATTGCATCTTCTGATTCAGGAAGTTTTGCCAAGTAGTGTCTCTCAATTTTAGAGTAAATAGAAAGCTCAATTTTTTTTGGGTCAACTAATACAAATTTAACTTGTGATGGATGCTTTTTATAAAGTATAGAGGTCAGGATTGCATTAATCCCAACAGATTTTCCTTGGCCAGTTGCACCAGCCATTAGTAAGTGAGGCATCTTGGTTAAATCAACAATGAATGTTTCATTACTAATTGTCTTTCCAATTGCAATAGGAAGTTCCATTTCAGATTCAATATATTTTTTCGAAGATAAAAGTGACTTCATTGACACAATTGACTTTTTCTTATTTGGAACTTCAATACCAATAGTGCCTTTACCAGGTATTGGAGCAATTATTCTAATACCAAGAGCTGAAAGAGATAAGGCTATATCATCTTCAAGGTTTTTTATTTTTGAAATTCTAACACCCGCATCAGGTATAATTTCGTAAAGTGTCACTGTTGGACCAATAGTAGCTTTAATCTGTTTTATACCAATTTTATAATTCTTGAGAGTATCAACTATTTTATTTTTATTTGTTTCTAGTTCATCCTGATCTATTTTAATTGTTCCATCTCCATAATCTTTCAAAATATCAATACTAGGATTCTTAAAATTGCTTAAATCAAGAGTTGGATCAAATTTCTTTAAATCAACTTTATTGAAACTAATATCTTTTGTGCTTTTCTCTTCAAAGTTGATTTCCTCAACTTCCATTGATATATTATCATCAGCTACTTTGGTTGACTCTAACTCATTTTTATCAATTTCAATTGACTCTGAGACTAACTCATCTTCTATGTTTGAATCAGAATATGTTTTTTCCTCAATATCATTCTCTAAAGATTCATCTTTTTGTTTATTTGCTATTGTTATACTTTTAAAAAATGTGAAGAGCGAATATGGAGTTATGTTCCAAAGAACTGCTATAGATAAAACAAAAATGAAACTTATAATTAAAACTATTCCAATATTTCCAATATAAGTTTCAAGAAATGAATTTATTTCGACTCCAACTATACCTGACTGAATTGGATAATAATTATTAAGATATCCTGACAATAATGTAGTCCAAATAATCAGTAATAATAACCAGTTTACTTTTTTTATTAATTCAAGTATTTTCTTATTAAATAGTAAGTAATAAGAAGAAATTAATAGAATTACAGGTAGTATAAAGCTGGCAATTCCAAACAACTTAAAAATTAATAAATGACTTATTGATGCACCTATTTTACCTAATATGTTTTCTACTTGAATATCCCTATCAAGTATGCTGCCTACACTACTTTGATCTATTCTCCAATTATACATGTAGGATATAAATGATGTAAAAAGGATTATTGAGATAAATAGAAGAGTGTAGCCAAATACAACTTTAAATTTGTTTACATCGGCTTTTTTCTTGCTACTCATAAAAAAATAGTGTTATACAAAAATACAAATATGAGGTTAGATTATTAATTTTTATCTCCTAAAGTCCTAATTTTTATTCTGAATGCAGCGTATATTAATGTCATGAACGGACTAATCCAATTGAAAATTGCATAAATAAAATATTCACCAACCCCAACTCCTAATACAGAGGAGTGATATGCTCCGCAAGAATTCCAAGGGATAAGTGCAGAAGTTACTGTTGCTGAATCTTCAAGTGTTCTGCTAAGGTTTTCAGGTGCAAGCTTTTTATCTTTAAACGCTTTTTCAAACATTTTTCCAGAAACTACAATTGATAAATACTGATCTGAAGCACTTACATTTAATGCTAAACATGAAGCAACTGTGCTTGCAAATAATTTAAATGATGTGTCAGCCCATTTTAAAAGTGTCTTACTTATAGTATTTAATGCTCCAATTGCATCCATTACTCCCCCAAATACCATAGTTCCAATTACTAAGAATATTGTATTCATCATACCTAGCATTCCTCCTGTTGAGAATAAATCATTGAGTATCTCATAATTTGTCTCAATATTTATAGGTCCTGTAATTGTATTCATAATCACAACATAAGTATCTATAAGTCTAGAATTATACCCACTAGAAAGTTCAGAGATGATTTGAGGTTGAAATATTATAGAGAATAAAGCACCTGTTAATGTTCCAATAACAAGAGCAATTAATGGAGGAGTCTTTTTTATTATCATTATTAGCACTAATAGTGGAACAATAAATAGAACTAATGAAATATTAAATTTTTCAGTAATAGCAGTAAGCAAATAAGTATTATCTGTAGTGCCATCAGAAACTTGCAGAAATCCAAGAATGATAAACACAATAAAAGTGATTGTAATACTCGGAATAGTCGTATATGTTAAATATTTTATATGTTTAAACAAATCAACTTTAGTAACAGCAGCAGCGAGATTTGTAGTATCACTTAGAGGTGAGAGTTTATCTCCAAAATAAGCACCAGCAATTACAGCTCCCCCAACCATTCCAGCCGGAATGCCTAAAGCTTTTCCAATCCCAACTAAAGCTATTCCAACTGTAGCTGACGTGGTCCAGCTACTTCCGGTTGCAACCGAAATAATAGAACATATTATAACACAAGCGGGAAGGAAAATATTTGGATCAAGTATTTTAAGACCATAATAAACCATAGATGGTATGATCCCGCTTATCATCCAGGTACCTGCTAATGCTCCAACAAATAGAAGAATTAACAATGCTCCAGTTACAGATTTAACACTGTTTGAAATACTCGTTAGAATCTTTTTATATGAAACTTTATATATGAAGCCAATAGAAGCACCAAAAAGACCTGATAAAATTAAAATAAATTGATTTGTTCCGTTAAGAGAGTCATCTCCGTAAATAAAAACGTTTATGCTAAGAAGTAATACAAGAAAAATAATAGGAAGCAGTGCTATTCCAATCGGTAAATTTACACTAGAAGAATTTTTCAAAATATAAATTATATGCTACAAGTTCAGAAAAAAAATCTTAACCATAATATAATACCATACTTATTTATTTAAACTTTAGTTATTTTTACTCAGTGGAACATAAAATCAATAAAATTTTTAAAGATAAAATTGAACCACTTAAGCAATATAAATTTTTAGTTGCTGTAAGTGGGGGTGTGGATAGCATGGTCCTCGCAAACTTGTTTATTCAAAATAATTTAAATTTTTCTATTGCCCATTGTAATTTTGATCTTCGAGCTGAAGAAAGTAATTCAGATCAAGAATTTATTTTAAGTTGGTCAAGAAAAAATAAGATTAATTGCTATGCATCAAAATTTAATACAAAAGTTTTTTGTGAAAAAAGTAAAGTTGGTATTCAAGAAGGTGCTAGAAATTTAAGATATAATTGGTTTAACGATCTTAGAGTGATCCATAATTTTGATTACATAGTAACTGCTCATCATTTGGACGATCAACTCGAAACATATTTAATTAATTCTGTGAGGGGCTCTGGGTTAAAAGGGCTTATAGGTATTCCTGAAAGAACAAATAATTTATTTAGACCTCTTCTAGAAGTTTTAAAAGATGAAATATTAGTGTATGCTGAAATTAACAATATTGATTTCAGAGAGGATTCTTCAAATTCTAAAAATGATTATTATAGAAATATTATTAGAAATTCAATCATTCCTGAGTTTAAGAAATTTGATGATAATGTTATGTTAAAGTTCAAAACAACAGTAAATAACTTAATCTCTACTAAGATATTTGTTGAAACAATTATTAAAGAAACAAGAGATAAATTTTTTAATGTTGACAATAACATGATAAAAGTAAAGATTGATGAATTATTGAATTTAGAACCCTTAGAGTTCTACATACATCACTTATTTATTGACTATAATTTTAATTTTAAAGAGGTTATAAAAATATTTAATTCAGATTCAGGTAAGTTTATCATTTCAGAAACACATAAATTGACCAAGAATAAAAACTTATTGATTATTACGCGAAATGATTAAAAATATATTCTTTGCAATTATTTCAGTTCTTTCACTTAATTCTCAAGAGAATGAACCAGTATCATGGTCATATGAAGTCAATAAAGTAAGTAATTTAGATTACGAAATTACCTTTGATGCTATCATAATTGATGGATGGAAATTATATTCACAATTCTCTCCAGAGGAAGGATCATTACCTACTAATTTTAAATTTTTAAACAAGAATTCTAATTATCAAGCAAATGAGATTTTTATTGAAGACCCATACACGGTTGGTTATGATAATGTTTTTAAGATGGATTTATTTTATTTTCAACAAAATGCATCCTTTAAACAATCAATAAAACTAATTGATAAAGATGTTAATCAAATTAAAATAGAGATTGACTACTCATCTTGTGATGATGAATTATGTATTTTTCGAAATGAGACGTTTAATGTTATATTAGACAATAACAAGAAAGTAGTTCAAGATGATAATGTAACGTTAGATGATATTAAAAGATATAATTCACTTGAATTAGAACTTGATAAAACCAGTTACAATAGCTTTGACGTAATACAATCATCAAATTATTTTGAAATTTTTATTTTTGGACTACTCGCGGGTTTTTTAGCCTTATTAACTCCCTGTATTTTCCCAATGATACCTCTTACCGTATCATACTTTATTGATCAAAACAAACTCAAGTATAGTAGTTTAATTTCAGCATCATTATATGGTGGGTTTATTATATTGATATATATACTATTGAGTGTACCATTTCATTTATTTGATAGTTTAAATCCTAATATTCTTAATACTATTTCTACAAATGTGTATGTTAATATTACCTTCTTTATAGTATTCATATTATTTGCAATTTCATTTTTTGGATATTTTGATATAGTGATTCCAAGTAATATAATATCTGGTTCAGAGAAAAAATCAGAGAAAGGTGGAGCAGTTGGGATATTTTTCATGTCTTTAACATTGGCTCTAGTTTCATTTTCTTGTACCGGCCCAATATTAGGATCTTTACTGGCAGGCTCTTTATCATCAGCTCAATCAGGAGCTATGCAGCTTTCATTTGGAATGTTTGGATTTGGACTAGCATTAGCTCTTCCTTTTACTTTTTTAGCATTCTACCCAAAGTATTTATCAGTAATACCTAAATCTGGAATTTGGTTAAAAAAGCTCAAGGTTTCCTTAGGATTTATTGAACTTGCTTTAGCATTTAAGTTTCTTTCAAATGCAGATTTGGTGGAAGGCTGGGGTATCTTAAAAAGAGAAATATTTATAGTTATTTGGGTGGTCATATTTTTAATGCTATCATTTTATCTTTTTAAATCTCAAACTAACAAAATTAATCTCAAAAATATTTTTGGTTGGATCTTCCTATTCTTCTCTTTATACCTTAGTTCTGGCCTAATTAGTAGTAAGAATGTAAGATTTTTAAGTGGTATTCTTCCTCCAGAGTTTTATTCTATTGAAAATAAAGCTAATGATTGTCCTCTTGGGCTTAATTGTTTTAAAGATTTCGAAGAAGGTAAAAGATATGCTGTTGAAAATGAAAAAATTATTCTCTTAGATTTTACTGGTTGGGCTTGTGCTAATTGTAGGAGAATGGAAGAAAATGTTTGGTCAAAACCTGCAATATTTAATATGCTTGATAATAATTTTATAATTATTTCCTTGTATGTTGACGACAGAACAAAGCTTTCTCAGGGTGAGGAGTTTAAATATTTAAATAAATCAGGAAATGTTCAATATGTTAATAGTATTGGTAGGAGATGGTCTCTATTTCAACAGATTAATTTTAACAACGCATCACAGCCATATTATGTAGCAATGATTCCTTCTGGAAAGATATTAACTGAACCTATTCAATATACATCTGAAGAAAATTTTAAAAATTGGTTAGAATCATCAATAGAGGAATCTTCTAAGTAATTCATTTTAGAAAATAGACTTCTTCAAAAGGAATTCTAAACCTTTTACCATAAACACCTTCTTCACTTCTAATGCCACATCCAATCACCATATTTATTTCAGATTTCATATTCAACTTTAATAACTTTTTTAATTTTAATGAGTCAAACCCTTCCATTGGGCACGTATCATATCCAAATCCAGACATACTTATCATGAAGTTTTGAGATGCAAGTGCTGCGCTTTTATGGGCAACAATTCTTGTGTCAGAACTTCTTAGTTGCCTGTACATTACCTTAAAAATACCAACTATATAAGCAAAGATATATTTAGAAAAACTAAGTATACCAATGAAGTCCTTATATACAAGTGGGATTGCTTTAGCATAGTATTTTTTGGTTTGATCATATTGCTTACTACTTAAAATTTCCTTATTTGAATTAAAAAAATGAATATTTTGATTAGCTCGTAATTTCCATAAATCTTTTCTAACTATTGTTATAACAATCTGTTTAGCGGTAGATGCAGCAGGCTGATTAAAACATATTTTAGAAATACTAGTTAGGAGTTCTTTATTAGTAATATGATAGAATTCCCATAATTGAAGGTTACTACTGGTAGGAGCTAGTACTCCATTTTTTATGCACTTTTTTACAATCTCAGTATCTATCTCTTTACTTGGGTCAAACTTTCTAACAGATCTTCTAAATTCAATAGCCTCACTTACAGTTTTTTCCATGCTAAATTTTCTCGAGTATTTTCTTTATAAAATTAAATGAACTAGGGTAGGGCCCATATCTCAAAGGTAGGTCAATCATAGATTTTTTTTCAAGAACAGGTTTATAATGAGTAAATGTATCAAAGCTAAATTTTCCTCTGTAAGCACCCATTCCACTGGGACCAATTCCCCCAAATGGTAGATTTGGATTTATATAATGAATAAGAGTATCGTTAACTACGCATCCTCCAAACTTATTAGAGTTAATTAGCTTGTCGATAAACTTTTGATTTTTTGAAAAAATGTAGAATGCTAGTGGAGATGGATTTGAATTAAGAATTTTTTCTAAATCGTTTTCATTTTCATACGATAAAATTGGTAAAATTGGTCCAAAAATTTCATCTTTCATTATTTCAGAATCAACATCAGGATCAATTACTAATGTGGGTTCAACATAAAGATTCTTTTCATCTATTTTACCACCGAATTCTATATTCTGATTATTTAAATTTTCTTTTAGCCTTAGTAAATTATTAGTATTAATTATTCTTCCGTAACTATCTGATTCAATTGGAGAGTTGCCAAAAGTAGATATGATGTTCTTTTTAAGCATTGAAATTAATTCATCTCTAACATGCTTATTGACTATAACATAATCAGGAGCAATACATGTTTGACCACAATTCACAAACTTACCTGATACAATCCTTTTAGCAACCTTATCCATATCTATTCCCGAATCAACTACACAGGGACTTTTACCTCCAAGTTCTAGTGTAATTGGAGTTAGATTTTTTGCAGCTTTTTCAGCAATAATTTTTCCAATTCTTGTGCTTCCAGTGAAAAAAATGTAATCCCATTTTTTATCAAGAAGATATTTAGCGATATCTGCATCTCCTTCAATTACACTAACTAAATTTTGAGGAAAAACAGTTTCAATTAATTCTCTTAACACAGATGATGTGTTAGGTGCTAATTCTGAGGGTTTTATTACAACTGTATTTCCAGCAGCAACGGCACCTATTAATGGCGTCAATGATAATTGAAATGGATAGTTCCAAGGTGTAATAATAAGTGTATTTCCATAAGGCTCAGGAATTAGATAATTTTTTGAAGGAAAATTAAAGATAGATCCGCCAACTCTTTTTTTTCTTGACCACCTTTTTAGCTTTTTTGTAAATAATTTAATTTCTTGTTTAACTAGAAGAACTTCTGATAAAAATGACTCAAATTCATGCTTATTCAAATCTTTCTTAAGAGCATTATATATTTTAAACTCATTTTTACTAATTGTTTTTAAAAGTGAATTTAAAATTTGAATTCTATAGTTAACAGAATTAGAATTAGTTTTGGTAAACTTTATTTGTGAATTAATTATGTAATCAATTTCTTTGTACTCCATAATGAGTTCAATTTAATTATTTAAATTCAAAAATGATATTTAATGTTTGGGTATAATATATTTTAATTTATATATATCTGGTTATCAATTTTTTAAATATAATTTTATTATTTTGAATATAGTTATACTTTGTAAATGCACTAAAAAAGATAGTAACTTGGTAATAATTTTAGCCTTAATAACAATATTATATGTATAATAAATACAGTCGAGTAGTAACCAAGGATGACTCTCAACCAGCCGCCCAAGCTATGCTTCATGCTATTGGTTTGACTGATGATGACTTTGATAAACCCTTTATAGGTATTGCTAGTACTGGGTATGAAGGTAATCCTTGTAATATGCATTTAAATGATCTATCTGTAAAGATAAAAGAGAGTATAGTCAATTCTGATTATGTTGGCTTAATATTTAATACTATAGGAGTTAGTGATGGTATTTCAATGGGAACTTTTGGGATGAGATATTCTCTACCATCAAGAGATATTATTGCTGACTCAATGGAAACTGTGGTTCAAGCTATGGCATATGATGGATTAGTAACTGTTGTAGGTTGTGACAAAAATATGCCAGGAGCTTTAATGGCCATGCTTAGACTGGATAGGCCGAGTATATTGGTTTATGGAGGAACAATAGATTCTGGCTGTTACAACAATAAAGAGTTAGATGTAGTTTCAGCTTTTGAAGCATGGGGTGAAAAAGTGGCTGGAAAAATTGATGATAATGAATATAAAAATGTAATTAAAAATGCTTGTCCTGGTGCAGGAGCATGTGGAGGTATGTATACTGCCAACACTATGGCATCAGCAATTGAAGCTTTAGGAATGTCACTCCCATATAATTCGTCTAATCCTGCAATAAGTAAAGATAAAATTGACGAATGTGCCGAAATAGGTTCCGCTATGAAATTACTTATAGAGAAAGATATTAAGCCTTCTGACATAGTTACAAAAAAATCTCTTGAAAATGCATTAAGACTAATTACAATACTAGGAGGATCTACAAATGCAGTTCTTCACTTTTTAGCTATTTCAAGGGCAGCTAATTTAGAATTATCTATTGATTATTTCCAAGAAATAAGTGATTCTACTCCTTTCATTGCTAATCTTAAACCAAGTGGTAAATATTTGATGAAGGATTTACATAAAATTGGAGGTGTTCCTTCGGTATTAAAATATATGCTAGAGAATAATCTGTTACATGGAGACTGTATGACTATCACAGGTAGAACTCTTGAAGAGAATTTATCA
>ERZ802822.508-NODE-508-length-26986-cov-15.469062_pt1 | contig 26986 bp, 24 predicted proteins | sample MGYA00345649_ERZ802822 | MGnify/ENA primary metagenome ERZ802822 (study PRJEB30503, sample SAMEA104212359) | marine metagenome | biome: Westerlies Biome; feature: [SRF] surface water layer (ENVO:00010504) within the epipelagic zone...; material: water...
ATTTTCTTCCAGCTCAAAAAAAGGGGCAAGATGCTTCGGCGTGGGTTGGGCCAAATCTTTTGGGCATTCTCTGCCAAAGCGGCGATCTTTCAGCAAGGATATCACGCTTTGATGATCAAAAAAGCTGGGCATGTTGTAATCGCGCCAAAATACCGGCTGCTGTAGGCGCCGGGCGCTTTCATAAAAAGGGTAGGGGTTTTGAACAAACGTAAAATCGGTGGGGGATTGTTCGAGTATTTGCATAGCGATATCCTTAATGCGCTTTCAGCCTAACTGATGCGGTTGCGTATTGCGAGATGTTTACCGGCGACAAAAAGACTCTTTTGATTAAAATATATCGGGTAAGGCCTGCCGGTAAGGGGGCATTGCACTGTCCGAGCGGTTTTTCTAGTTGAGCCTGTGCGCAGGCCTGAAAAGCGTCTGCCTTTCCCATCATTAAAAAATTGCTGCATCTTCTTTTGCGATTTTCACTTCCAAACCTGTTAAGTTTAAATGGCGGTTTTTTGTGTTCTCTTTAGGAAGCGGCCTTTGATGCAGAAACCCGCATTGCTCAAAATACAGAAAGTCGGACATGGGTCTTTCGAATGAAAGGAAAAAGGTTGATCCATTGATAATGTAGGGGCCGTGACAATAATGTCTCTTGCAACTGCAGTCAGAATATCACCTTCTAGGAATCGCCCGCCAGGGTATTGTCATATTTGGGAGGAAATCAGATGAAACTTATTACCGCTGCTGTCACTGCGATGGCCTTAACTGCCTCAGCATCCAGTGCTTTTGCCGCTTGTGATGACGGGGAAATTGTCATCAAGCTCAGCCATGTGACAAATACCGATAAACACCCGAAAGGTATTGCCGCGACGCTGCTGCAAAGCCGCGTCAATGATGAGATGAATGGCAAAGCCTGTATGGAGGTGTTTCCAAACTCGACCTTGTATAATGACGATCAAGTTTTGGAAGCAATGTTGCAAGGTGATGTGCAAATGGCTGCGCCATCCCTTTCAAAATTTGAGCAATTTACAAAAGTCTTTCGGATTTTTGATCTGCCATTCATGTTCAAAAACGTAAATGCTGTGGATGAGTTTCAAAATAGCGAAACGGGTCAATCTATGAAGGAAAGCATGGCTCGCCGTGGTTTGCTTGGATTGGCCTTTTGGCATAATGGTATGAAACAAATGTCGGCAAATAAACCGCTGAATAACCCAACTGATGCCAATGGCCTCAAATTCCGGGTTCAAAATTCAGAGGTGTTAAAGGCGCAAATGGCCGCTTTGGGGGGATCGCCTCAGCCGATGGCCTTCTCTGAAGTATATGGTGCGCTGCAAACCGGCGTTGTGGATGGGCAGGAAAACACCTGGTCAAATATCTACGGCAAAAAGTTTTTTGAAGTGCAGGATGGGACAACAGAAACCAATCACGGTATTATCGATTACCTTTTGGTCACCTCAACAGATTGGTGGGATGGGCTTGATGGTGAAATTCGCGACCAGCTGAGCACAATCATTGCTGAAGTGACCGAGGCGCGGAATTCAGAATCAACCGCCGTGAATGAGGCTGCAAAGCAGGAAATTATCGCTGCGGGTGGTGTTGTGCGTCAATTAAGCGCCGCCCAGCGCGAAAATTGGGTGGCCGCAATGAAGCCCGTTTGGGAGCAATTCCGCGGCGATGTTGGGCAAGACAATATTGATGCAGCCCAAGCGATAAACGCCAAGCATTAATCGCAGCCCATTTAAGAAGTCTCTGGCCCAAATTATGTGGGCCAGAATCTCGGCGCCAGTATAAGTAAAGAGCAGTCTCATGGCCGAACCGGAAAAGCAAATTGCCCGCAGATTTATTGACGAATTAGAGGAAACAGTGATTGCGGTTCTGTTGGCGGCGATGGTGGTTGTCACATTTATCAACGTTGTGCTGCGCTATGGGTTCAACACGGGGTTGATTTGGGGGCTGGAGTTGGTCACGTTTTTATTTGCTTGGTTGATCCTATTCGGCGTCAGCTATGCGGTGAAAACCTCTGCGCATTTGGGCGTGGATGCTGTGCTTAACATCATCTCTGGCCGGTTGCGCCGGATTTTGGTGTTCGCGTCAGTGGTCTTCTGCGTGATTTACGCCGCTTTGTTGTTGAAAGGCGCGTGGGATTATTGGGCGAACTTTGCAAATTTGCCGCAAACCACGGGTAGATGGTTTCCCACAGGATTTGAAGACATGCGGCGCACCTCTTATCGGGCTTGGTATGAGGTGATTGATATTCCTTTCCCCGAATTTCTACGTTGGATCGAGCCCCTGATGAACGAAGGCGAGACCTATGAGAAGCTTCCACGCTTCATTCCTTATGCCATGCTGCCCGTGGGGGCGGCTTTGTTGCTCTATAGATTTATTGAAGTTGGGCTGGCTGTGTCGCGTGGGCGCGCGCGCGGATTGATCGTCAGCCATGAGGTTGAGCAAGAGGTGGAAGAGCTCAAACACGCGGCAAAAGAGGAATAGGCCATGGAGGTTGCCGCTCTCTTTTTTATGATCGTTGCGATGTTGCTGATCGGCACGCCTATCGCTGTCGCGCTTGGATTATCCTCGATAACCTTCTTATTGGTGCTCAGTGACACGTCGCTGGCATCAATCGCGCAAACATTTTTCCAAGCGATGGCAGGGCATTATACGCTTTTGGCAATTCCGTTCTTTATTCTTGCCTCCTCCTTTATGTCGACGGGCGGCGTTGCGAAACGCATCATCCGGTTTTCAATCGCAATTGTCGGGCATTTTCCGGGAGGACTCGCGATCGCGGGCGTTTTTGCTTGTATGCTGTTCGCGGCGCTTTCTGGATCTTCGCCTGCAACGGTGGTGGCGATTGGAACAATTGTGATCGCGGGGATGCGGCAGGTTGGCTATTCCAAAGATTTCGCCGCGGGCGTGATCGCGAATGCGGGAACTTTAGGAATTTTGATCCCACCGTCAATCGTTATGGTGGTTTATGCCTCTGCGACCGATGTCTCGGTGGGGCGGATGTTCCTTGCGGGCGTGATTCCGGGGCTGTTGGCGGGGACCATGCTGATGGTGACGATTTATGTGATCGCCAAAATCCGAAACCTGCCAAAGGGTGAATGGCTAGGCTGGCAAGAAGTGTTCGCCTCGGGGCTGGATGCGATTTGGGGCTTGTTTCTCATCGTTATTATTCTTGGGGGCATTTATGGCGGCATTTTCACGCCCACCGAGGCGGCGGCAGTGGCTGCGGTATACGCGTTTTTGGTTGCCACCTTTATCTACCGCGATATGGGCCCCTTGGCGACGCCAGAGGGGCAGCCCAATATACCTATCTGGCGCAAGCCACAGGCATTCCTCACCGCTTTTGTGCATCGCGATACGCGCGATGCGTTGTTTCAAGCGGGTAAGTTAACCATTACGTTAATGTTCATCATCGCCAATGCTTTGATTTTAAAACATGTGCTGACCGATGAACAAATTCCCCAACAAATTGCCAGTAGCATGCTGTCTGCAGGGTTTGGGCCGATCATGTTTCTGGTTGTGGTCAATGTAATTTTGCTGATTGGCGGCCAGTTTATGGAGCCCTCTGGCCTGATCGTGATCGTTGCACCATTGGTTTTTCCAATCGCAATGGAATTGGGGATAGATCCAATTCATTTGGGAATCATCATGGTTGTAAATATGGAAATTGGCATGATTACACCACCGGTGGGCCTAAACCTATTTGTGACCTCTGGTGTCGCTGGCATGCCCATGATGCGGGTGGTGAAAGCCGCTTTGCCTTTTCTTGCCGTGCTGTTCGTCTTTTTGATTTTGGTGACCTATGTGCCGGTTTTGTCGACCTGGTTGCCAAACACCTTTATGGGCCCCGAGATTATAACAAAATAATGTAAAACCGCGCCCGTTCACAAATGGCGCGGCTAGATTGTTCATGCACCAAATGTAAGCTTTGTTTAAGCCATTTCCAACGCTTCGATAATTGGTGAGAAATCTTCAAAGCGCAGACTGGCTCCACCCACCAAAGCGCCATCTACACAATCAATCTTAAAAATCTCGGCGGCGTTTGCGGCTTTGACTGAGCCGCCATAGAGCAGGCGCATACTGGCTGCTTTTGCGCCCAGTTGTTTGGTGATTTGAGCGCGGCAAAAGCGATGCGCTTCTTCGATCTGCGCTGGTTCCGCCACGAGCCCGGTGCCAATTGCCCAGACAGGTTCATAAGCCACTACGGTATTGTGCGCTGTGGCGGTTTCTGGAAGCGAGTTTTCGAGCTGGTCTTTCAAAACTGTCAGCGTTTCTTCTGCCTGACGCTGTTCAAGCGTTTCTCCGATACAAATAATCGCGGTTAAACCTGCAGTGAGGGCAGCGGATGCTTTTTGTTGAATCAAAGCGCTGCTTTCAGCATGCGCCTGGCGGCGCTCAGAATGACCAATGATCACTGCTGCAGCACCAATGTCTTTCAATAGGCTCGCAGAGATATCGCCGGTATGCGCCCCAGAGACCTCTTGATGGCAATCTTGTGCGCCGATCAAAAGATCAGGCGCTTTCTTTCTTGCTGGTAAAAGAAGCGGAACCGGAGGGCAAATCACAATATCGATATCAGAATTTGAGTGCGTTGCCTGAAGGCGTTCGATTTCCTTTAGGCTGTCAAGTATTCCGTTCATTTTCCAATTGCCTGCTGCCATTTTTTTGATCATCCGGATCTCTTTTCAATCTTGTGACGCTGTTTGAGCTATCTTAAACAGCAACCGGCGGGTCTTCAAGGAAGCCACGCCCGTAAAGAGCGCTAGGGATATTTTTAAGTCGGGCACGCTGGCGCTGGTTGTACACTGGTTTGGAGATGCTAATGGTTCCTCGACTGGATTTTTTGGATTTAAAGCGGCAGGATCCGGCGGCCTTGCGCGCGTTAAAGGCGGCTGCGAAAGAGGTGGGGTTTTTGACCGTTTACAATACGGGGATCTGCCGGCAAGATATTTTGTGGCTGTTTGACGTATATAAGGCCTTTTTCAAAGGCCCCGATGCCGCAAAACAGGCGGTTAATATGGCGCTTACCGGCGCAAACCGCGGCTGGGGCGCTCCGGGGGCAGAGCAAGTCAGCGCCGACGCCAACCCAGATTTTAAAGAAGTATTTGATTGCGGGATAGCGCTTGATGAAAGCGATAGTTTGTGTGCGCTTGGCGTTTACGCCCCAAATCAATGGCCGAAAACCCCCGCAATGTTCGATGTTGATATTATGGCGTATTTTGAACGTGCGCGTGCTATATCCCTGATTATTTTGCAAGCTATTGCGGCGGGAAATGGGCGCGATCCTGCATTTTTTAACGATAAATTTAACAAACCTATGGCGCTGCTTCGGGGAAATTTTTATCCAAAAAGGCCTTTGGATAGCGGAGATAAAGATTTTGGAATTGCAGAGCATACCGATTATGGATGTCTGACATTTCTGGCCACTGATGGTCAGCAAGGCTTAGAGGTGCAACTGCCCGATGGCAAATGGCAAGCCGTGCAAGTGCCCCCTGGCGAATTTATTATAAACTTCGGTGAAATGCTTGAGTTTTGGACCGGAGGAGAAGTTAAAGCAACTTTGCACCGGGTGCGCGGAGGGTCGCAGGAGCGGTTATCCATTCCGTTATTTTTCAATCCCAACCATGATACAAATGTGGCGCCAGAGGGGGCAAGCCAGCCTATTCTAGCGGGTGAACACTTGCAAAAACGCTTTAGCGAAACCTATCGGCACCTCAAAAAGAGCTGATTACATTTCTGCGAATTTGATCGATTCCCCGCATCCGCAAGATTCGGTGACGTTTGGGTTCTTGAATTTAAAACCAGCTTCCAACAGGGAGACTTCATAATCGATTTCAGTTCCAAACAAAAACATCTGCGCCATTGGAGCGATCAGCACCCGCGCGCCATCTTGCTCGATCACCTCGTCGTGTTGGGCTACTTCGTCGACGTAATCTAGCGTGTATTCCATACCGGCACAGCCGCCTTTTTTAACGCCCAAGCGCAACCCATAATGGCCATTTTGCTCCATCAAGGCGTTGATTTGCTCTACCGCTTTTTGCGTTAAAGTGACAGCTTGCTTTCCAGGCATTGAGAACATTTTATCAGTCCTAATTGCGGGCTACATAAAGCCAAGTTCTAATCTGGCTTCATCGCTCATCATATCCATACCCCAAGGCGGTTCCCAGACAATTTCAACATCCACCTCTTTCACACCCGCCATCGGCTCGACCGCTTCGGCGACCCATCCAGGCATTTCACCCGCAACGGGGCATCCTGGCGCCGTTAAGGACATCTTGATTTTGACCGCATTATCCGCGTCAATATCTACGGTGTAAATCAGTCCAAGGTCGTAAATATTTACTGGTATTTCAGGGTCAAAAACGGTTTTACAGGCTTCGACAATACCATCATACAGGGGGTGATCTGTGCTTGAAGGGGCGATCAAAGGCGTGCCTTCCATAGGGGGCGATGCGTCAGTCATTAACTCTTCCGTTTATTTCCTGACTAAAGATATAGGATATACAGGGGCGAAGGTCTAGGCCTGCAGCTCTGATTAATTATGGGCCCACCGGTTTGCTATCGGGCAGCGCGATGCCGGCCACCTGCTCAGCGATTGGCTCGGAATTCAAAGGATGCAGATCGGCTGAAAAGGAACTGGGATCCCCCAGCGGTGTCCAGGTTTTGTTAAGATAAATTTCAAGGCCGGAAAAGCGCGCTTTATAGCCCATTTTTGGGCTTCCGGGTACCCAATAGCCTAGATAGACATAAGGAATATCCGCCTCTTTCGCCAAAGCAATATGATCCAATATCAAATAGGTACCAATCGAACTTTTTGTAAAGTTGGGATCATAAAACGAATAGACCATGCTTAATCCATCATCAATCAAGTCTGTGAGGGAGACAGCAATCAAATCTTGCCCCAACGTATATTCGGCAACCCGCGTACGAATGGGGGTTTCTTCGATCATTGCCGCAAATTCAAAAACATCCATATCAGCCATGCCGCCCCGCGCATGGCGCGCACCTAGATATTTGCGGAACAATTCATATTGGTCTTCTGTTGCCCAAGGCGAATTGACTTCACGTTTTAGATTCTTATTGCGATTAACCACGCGCTTTTGGCTTTTGCTCAGTTCAAACTTTTGAACGTCGATACGCGCCGATAAACAGGCGGTGCATTCGGAGCAAGACGGGCGATATAGAACGTTCTGGGACCGTCGAAACCCTTGATGCGATAATTTGTCATTCAACCGCTGCGCGTCATCCCCGTGCAATGAGGTGAAGAGCTTGCGTTCCTGCCGCCCTTCCAAATAGGGGCAGGGTTGCTGTGCAGTCACATAAAACTGCGGGGCAATGGGCAAGGTATGACGCATGTTTTCTGTTTAGCAACTTTTCCGCGCATTATCAATGATCGGCGTCTTAGCTTTGGTTTTAGAGTTAAGCTTACCATTGACCTAATCGGTAACAAGGCGCAGGTTGTTGCTATGCACTTTTCTCATTCGATGCAGCACATTCCAAGGCCATTTTCTGCGGATCATGGGTATGAAGTGCGCCAATTCTTTGCTGCGGATGGAGAAGAAATTCAAAGCTTTGTTGCTGCGGTTGCAGGCTCAAGCCCTTATTTGAAGGGGTTGATCGAAAAAGAGCATCAGTGGCTGCGGGGTGCATTCGCACAGCCCGACGCCGCGTTAGAGGTTGAGTTATCGAATTTGAAGGTGACGGCCGCGCTCGACCTGATGAGCGCGCTTAGACGCGCCAAGAGGCGCGTCGCGCTTTGGACGGCTTTATGCGATTTGGCGGGCATATGGGCGCTTGAAGAGGTCACCGCGGCGCTAAGCAAATTTGCCGATCTTGCCTGTCAAATGAGTTTAAACCATGCGCTTAAAGTTCAGTTGCAACGCGGCAAAATCCCCAGGCGCAAGCCCGAGACGGATCCGGCAAAATTGGGTATGTTCGTTTTGGCTATGGGAAAGCTTGGCGCCAGTGAGCTGAATTATTCCTCTGATATAGATCTGATTTGTTTTTTTGATGAAAGCTATTTTGCCTCGGTGGATGTTTTCGAGGCCCGAGCCGGCTTTATTCGCGCAACCAAGAATATGGTGTCACTTTTAAATGATATCACGGCCGAGGGCTATGTGTTTCGAACCGATTTGCGTTTGCGGCCAGATCCGTCTGTGACACCAGTTTGTATGGGGGTCGAGGCGGCCGAACATTATTATGAAAGCCGCGGGCGCACTTGGGAGCGCAGTGCCTTCATTAAAGCGCGGGTGATTGCGGGGGATTTGCAAGCTGGGGCGCGGTTCCTCCAAAAAATGGAACCGTTTGTATGGCGGAAATATTTAGACTTTGCGGCCATTGAAGATGCGCATAATATTCGCTTGCAAATCCGACGTAAAACCGATGTGACGGGGGCGATTACGCTGCCCAAACACAATATTAAACTTGGCCGGGGCGGCATTCGCGAAATTGAATTTTTTACGCAAACGAGGCAATTGATTGCGGGCGGGCGAGACCCTGATCTGCGGTTGCGCGGGACGCAGCAAAGCCTTGCAGCGCTCTGTCAAAAAGGTTGGATTGATCCTTTAACCAAATCTCAGCTTACAGAGCATTATCAGGCGCATCGGGAACTTGAGCATCGTTTGCAAATGATCAATGATGCTCAAACGCATAGTTTGCCGGCATCTGAAGCGGAATTTGAGCGCTTAGCGGCGTTGATGTCGCGCAGCGCAGATGCGTTGAAATCGGAAATATTCGCGCGGCTGACATCGGTTCATCAAATAACCGAAGCTTTTTTTGGGCCTGCCTCGAGCGATTTGCCAATCGAGGCGCCAGAGTTTTCAGAAATATTGGACAAATGGCCAACCTATCCGGCGCTGCGTTCGGAAAGAGCCTATACGATATTTATGCGGTTACAGCCGGAAATTCTAAAGCGGCTTAAGCATACGGATAAGACCAAAGAGGCTGTTTTGGCTTTTGATCGGTTTTTGAGCGGCCTTCCTGCGGGAGTGCAGCTGTTTTCTTTGTTTGAAGCCAACCCTCAATTGATTGATCTGTTGGTCGATATCGTGGGCACCTCGGATCATTTGGCCGAATATTTGGCGCGGAATGCTAAGGTCTTTGATGCGGTGATTGGTGGTTCTTTTTGGGATTCTTGGCCGGGGTCTGAAACGTTAATGAAAGACCTCTCTAAGCTGCTGCAAACGACATCAGATTATGAAACCAAGTTGGATATGACGCGCAGATGGGTAAAGGAATGGCATTTTCGAATTGGCGTTCATTTGCTGCGAGATCTGACATCCGTCGAGCAAACAGCCCGAGAATATGCAGATTTGGCCGAGGCAGCCTTAGCCGCCTTATGGCCAGAGATTTGTGCTGAATTTTCGCGCAAATATGGCCCGCCTCCGGGGCGCGGGGCGGCTTTGATTGCGATGGGGTCGTTGGGCGCGCGGCGGTTGCATTCAAATTCAGATCTTGATGTGATTCTTCTTTATGACGATGCAGGGCAGGAGGCCTCGATCGGGCCGAAATCTTTGCAATCACGCAGTTATTATGCGCGCTTAACGCAATCGGTCATCACTGCGTTAACGGCACCCATGGCAGAGGGTCGGCTGTATAACGTAGATATGCGATTGCGTCCTTCGGGCAATCAAGGGCCTGTTGCCACCTCATGGTCTGCGTTTAAAGCCTATCAGCAAAAGGAAGCTTGGGTTTGGGAACATTTGGCGCTAACGCAAGCACGACCGGTGACGGGATGCGACAGTCTGTGCTCTGATTTTGAGGGGTTTCGGTTGGCCACGCTGCGGCAGGCGGATCGAGATAAGTGTTTGCGTGGTTTGTCGAAAATGCGCGCGCGCTTGCTTAGTGCTTGGGTCGAAAAATCGACTTGGCATTTCAAGCTCGGCAGAGGGGGGTTGCTTGATATTGAGTTGCTGTCACATCTTGGGTTGCTTTTAGGGGCCTCGATGAAGCGGGATACGCGGAGCGGACTAAGCAGTTTGCAGCGCCTTGGCATTGTTAATGCGGCTGATTTGGCCCGCTTGATTGCTGCGCATAATTTTTTGTTCCCATGCCGTTTAGTGTCAAAATTTTTATCGGATGACACGCTCAACCCTAACGCGATGGGCAGCCGTGACTCGGCGCTCTTATTCCGCGTTTCTGGGACAAAAGATTTTGAAGATTTACAAAGCCAGATAAAACATCATAGACAAGCAGTAGACGCAATTTTGACGCAGATTTTGCCGGTTTTACAGGAGAGTGATCATGAAAGGTGATGCGCTAGACCCAAAAGCCCTGATCCGTGAGGCGTATAATATAAAAGATATCAGCGCCGCAGAATGCCGCAGCATTTTTTTGGATTGGGCACTTACGATCCCAAGCCAAGAGGATATGCGAGATATCTTAAGGCAGCTTTTGGATAAATATGAGAGCTTCAGCCAAACACATCCAATGACGGAAACTTTAAAGCTGGGTTTGCAAACGGCGGAACCGCCGCGGCGCCGCGGCGGCTGGCGCAGGCGGGCGGCCGAAAGGCGCCTCTAAATCTGCAGGGGGCATGTTTGATTCAAAATCTGCAAAATACCAAATTCACGCGGCCAGAATCAGCGATGATGCCAGGGTTATATGAGCTGACAAGCTGCCCGTGCTAAGGCCTCGATATCATCCCATTTATCTGCCTCGATCAGCGCTTTCGGCGCAACCCAGCTGCCGCCAACGCAAAGCGTGTTTTGCAAACTCAGATAACTTCTTGCATTTTGTGGGGTTACACCGCCAGTGGGGCAAAACATAGCTTCTGGCAAAGGCGCGCCTATTGCTTTAAGCGCGCTTGGGCCGCCATTTGCTTCAGCAGGGAAGAATTTTTGCACCGTATATCCGCGTTCAAGCAAACTTAAAACTTCGCTTGCTGTGGCCGCTCCTGGCAATACGGGTAGGTCTTCTGCTTCACAAGCTCCAAGCAACCGATCTGTTGAGCCTGGGGTTACGCCAAATTTTGCCCCAGCTTGGCGAGCGGCGGCAACATCTTTGGGGCTGAGCAATGTTCCAGCTCCGACAGTAGCGCCGGGCACTTTTGCCATTTCGTTAATTACGTCAAGCGCTGCTGGGGTTCTTAGCGTGACCTCGAGCACTGATAAGCCACCGGCAATTAAGGCTTCTGCCAACGGACGCGCTACGGCAACATCTTCTACCACCAAGACTGGCATAACCGGGGCCATTTTACAGATGTCTGACGTGATTTTACTGGCTGTGCTTGGTATCAAAACCGCCTCCTTGAATTTTATTATATCACAATGCCTGCGCCGGCGGTTGCCAAACCCACATTATTTCGGAACATATCAAACAACTCGCGCCCTGTTCCATGATGATTTCCTGTCAAATCTGCGGTTTGAACGGGTCGGTTTTCAAAATCGGGTTCGAGAACCATAAGCGCACCGCTGCGCGCATCTAGCCGGATCATATCACCATCACGCAGTTTTGAAATGGGCCCGCCAACGGCGGCTTCAGGGCTGAGATGGATGGCAGAGGGTACTTTGCCAGAGGCGCCCGACATGCGCCCATCTGTCACCAGCGCCACGCGCAACCCGCGATCTTGAAGCACGGCTAAAACCGGCGTCAACCCGTGCAGTTCTGGCATACCATTCGCCTTCGGGCCCTGAAAACGCACAACTAAGATTGTGTCACTGGTTATGCTGTTGTTTATAAACGCCTCTTTTACTGCGAGCTGTGTTTCAAAGATACGGGCAGGGGCTTCGATAATATGCCGCTCTTGGGCCACTGCCGATATTTTAATCATCGCGCTCCCCAAATTTCCGTCTAATTTCTTTAAGCCACCACTGGGTTGAAATGGCGTTTTCACGGGGCGAAGAATTTTTTCATTCTCACTGTTTCCGGAAACGGGGCGGAATTCTATATCTTCGCCGGAGAGTTTGGGCTCTTGGCGATAATGGCTGAGGCCTTTGCCCATAATGGTGATGACATCCTCATGAAGCAGGCCGGCATCCAATAATTCACCGATCATAAAGCTTAGCCCGCCCGCCGCGTGAAAATGGTTCACATCGGCCAGGCCGTTGGGATACACCTTTGCCAATAACGGCGTGATCGCGGAAATCGCGTCAAAATCTTCAATTGTGAGATGTATTCCTGCGGCGCGCGCCATGGCGGGGAGGTGAAGCACCAGGTTCGTTGAGCCGCCAGTGGCCATTAAGCCTACAATACCATTGACGAATGCTTTTTCGCTTAGAATGTCACAGGTGGGGGTATATGCATCGCCCAGCGCGCTGCAGCGCATCACTTGGCGGGTGCCATATGCGGTTAACGCATCGCGTAGGGGCGTGTTGGGGTTGATGAAAGACGCGCCCGGCAAATGTAAGCCCATAAACTCCATCAGCATTTGGTTGGAGTTTGCAGTTCCGTAAAATGTGCAGGTGCCCGGCCCGTGGTAACTGGCCATTTCAGCCTTCATCAAGGCATTGCGGTCGACTTCTCCGGTGGCAAATTGCTGTCGAATTTTTGCTTTTTCATCATTTGGAATTCCAGAAACCATGGGGCCGGCGGGTAAAAAAATGCTCGGCAAATGTCCAAAAGTCGCAGCTGCTATGATCAAGCCCGGTACAATTTTATCGCAGACACCTAAATAAATGGCTGCGTCAAATGTATTATGAGACAAGCCAATGCCGGCAGCCAATGCAATGACGTCTCGTGAAAACAAAGACAGCTCCATCCCGGGCTGGCCCTGCGTTACCCCATCACACATGGCAGGTACGCCGCCAGCAACCTGCGCCGTGCCCCCATTTTTACGCGCCACTTCGCGAATAAACCGGGGAAAGGTTTCAAATGGCTGATGCGCCGAAAGCATATCATTATAAGCGGTAATAATGCCGATATTCGGGCCCGCTTGCGTGGCCAAAGTGCTTTGATCTTGCTGCGCCGCCGCGTAGGCATGCGCCTGATTGCCGCAAGACAGATGTGCACGTTGCGGTCCTTTGCAGCGGGCCTCTTGCATTCTTGAAAGATAAGCATCCCGATCCAGTTTTGAGCGGTCAATAATTTTTTGGGTAATATTGGATATAATCGGATGCAATTGCATGGCTTTGACACTTTCATGTTAGCGCTAACAAATCTGCAATAACATGAAACTAAAAACGGATGCAAGGGCGGAAATGCGGCTGCAAAAGAACTTTCTCTTTTGACAGTCATGCCCTAGAAGCCAAAGCATGACACAGAATATTTATCCAACCGTGCGTTTGCGGCCAAACGCCGCCGTGCAAGCAATCCGACAAGGGTTTCCTTGGATCTATAATAATGAACTGGTGCTGGACCGGCGCAGCAAAAAGCTTCCAGCTGGCAGCGTCGTGATTGTAGAAGATTGCGAGCGCCGTCCGATAGGTTTGGGGGGAATAAACCCTGACTCTAAAATTGCGGTGCGCATCTTGGATCGCGATATTGAGGCAGAAATCGATCAAACTTGGTTTTTAAAGCGGCTTAACACGGCCCTGCATTTGCGGGAGGTGCTTTTTGAGCAGCCGTTCTACCGTTTGGTACATGCCGAAGCCGATGGGATGCCCGGCGTGATTATCGATCGTTTTGGCAGCCTTGCTGTGGTGCAGCCCAACGCCGCTTGGGCCGAAATGCTGCTTGCTGTTTTGAGCCAGGCTTTGCTTGAAGTCGAGGGGATTACCTGCGTTCTTAAAAATGCTGGCGGGCGGAGCCGGGCGTTTGAAGGGTTAGACTCGCGAAACGATATTTTAATCGGCGAGCCGCCTGAGACAACAGTTGATGTTCCTATGAACGGAGCGGTTTACAAGGCTGATTTGATAAGCGGTCAAAAAACGGGTCTTTATTTTGACCAACGTCCAAACCATGCTTTCGCTGCCAGTTTGGCAAAAGGGCGAACAGTGTTGGATGTGTTCAGCCATGTTGGTGGGTTTTCATTGGCTGCGCTTGCTGCAGGCGCCCAGTCAGCTCGCGCGGTTGATGGGTCTGAGGCGGCGCTGGACCTTGCCATGCAAGGGGCTGTTGCAAGCGGCGTCGTCGAGAAATTTGAAACTCAAAAAGGCGATGCTTTTGCACAATTATCAGCACTGGCAGAAGCTGGTGAAAAATTTGGGTTGGTCATTTGTGATCCACCGGCTTTTGCCTCTTCAAAGTCCGCGTTAGAGGCAGGGTTGCGGGCGTATGAAAAAGTGGCGCGGCTGGCCGCTCATTTGGTAGAGGATGGGGGCTTTTTGATTCTGTGCTCCTGTTCGCACGCGGCTGATTTGGTGAAATTCAGAACCGCCTGCAATCGTGGTATCGGCCGCGCGGGGCGCTCGGCGCAATTGTTTCACACTGGATTTGCTGGTGCGGATCATCCTTTGCACCCTCAATTGGCGGAAAGCGGTTATTTGAAAGCCTTGTTCTATCGCCTATGAAAATAGTATTGGATACATGCGTTTTGTTCCCCACCGTGATGCGGGAGATGCTTTTAGGGGTTGCGGAGTCGATGGTCTGGACGCCGATCTGGTCTGAGCGTATTTTGGAAGAATGGCAGCGCGCTGCCATAAAACTTGGCGCAACCGGACCAGCCCAAGCGGCCAGTGAAATCGCGCTTTTACGCGCCGCATGGCCTGATTCCTGCGTGGTATGGCCCAGCTCATTAGAGGCGCGCCTTTGGCTGCCCGATCGCGCCGATTGCCATGTTTTGGCGGCGGCCATTTCAGGATCTGCCGATGTGATCGTGACGCTGAATAAAAAGGATTTCCCAAGGAATATTTTGGGCGAAGAAGGGGTTGGTCGCCGCGATCCGGATTCGCTGCTTTACACGGCGTTTACCGCGGACCCATCCGCCGTTGAGGCGGTTGCCGAGCGGGTTTTGAACACTGCAAATCGGCTGTCCGGGCAAGAATGGACGATTCGTCCTTTGCTCAAAAAGGCCAGATTGCCAAAACTTGCAAAGGCGATCGGCGCAAAGGCCAGCAAAGAGGCGTGATCCGCGCGTGATCTATCGCCCGGATCTGCCCAAATTATCCGCGCAGGATAGATGGTCCGGCATATTCGGCAACATCTCCCAATTCTTCTTCAATACGGATCAGCTGGTTGTATTTCGCCAAGCGGTCCGAACGCGCCAAAGAACCGGTTTTTATTTGACCGCAATTTGTGGCAACGGCCAGATCAGCGATCGTTGTGTCTTCTGTTTCGCCCGAGCGGTGCGACATAACATTCGTAAATCCGGCGCGATGCGCCATATCTACCGCCTTTAAGGTTTCTGACAAGCTGCCGATCTGATTGACCTTCACCAACATTGAATTGGCGCTTTTTTGACGAATACCATCCGCTAAGCGATTGGGATTGGTTACAAAAAGATCATCTCCCACAAGCTGTATACGGGCACCCAAAGCCGCTGTTAACGCATTCCAGCCTGCCCAATCATCCTCAGACATTCCATCTTCAATCGAGATGATCGGATAGTCATTCACGAGCGCCGTTAAATACGCCACATTTTCCTGCGAGCTAAGAGTTACCCCTTCACCCTTCATGTGGTATTTTCCGTCCCGATAATATTCAGTCGCGGCGCAGTCTAGCGCCAAATAAACATCCTCACCCGCTTTATAACCCGCCTTCTCAATAGCCAGTAAGATGAAGTCTAATGCATCACGGGTTGAGCTTAGATTTGGGGCAAAGCCGCCCTCATCTCCGATCCCGGTGGAAAGCCCAGCTTTGGTAAGCTCTTTTTTCAATGTGTGAAAAATTTCTGAGCCCATGCGCACGGCTTCACGGATCGAATTGGCGGCAACCGGCATAATCATGAATTCTTGGATATCAATGGGATTATCGGCATGTTCCCCGCCATTTATTATGTTCATCATGGGCACGGGAAGAATTCGGGCTGCGGTTCCGCCGACGTAACGGTATAATGGAAGGTTGCTGAAATCTGCAGCGGCTTTCGCCACCGCCAGGGAAACGCTCAGAATTGCATTTGCCCCCAGGCGTGATTTGTTGGCAGTTCCATCCAATTCCAGCATCGCTGTGTCAATCGCCTGCTGGTCAAGCGCGTCAAATCCAACCAACATGTCTGCGATTTCACCGTTGACAGCGTCGACCGCTTGTAAAACACCCTTACCCATATAGCGCGCTGTATCCCCATCGCGCTTTTCAACCGCCTCATGCGCGCCGGTTGAGGCGCCAGAGGGCACGGCAGCGCGCCCGCTTGATCCATCTTCTAACAGAACGTCAACTTCGACGGTTGGATTGCCCCTGCTGTCGAGTATTTCGCGGGCAAATATATCTAGGATCAGGCTCATGCTTGGATGCTTTCTTTCTTACTGTTTAGTCTCGAGGGGCCGATTAGCAGCTTCGAGTTGGAAAGTGAATGCATTAGATATCGGTTTGCGGCGTAAGGCGGTAAATGAGCGGCTATCAAACAATGAAATTTGTGTGAAATTTATGTTTCCTTGCGCTGGTTAGCCAGTTTTGCGGTCCAAAACCCGCTCTCTCCAAAAGATATATATTCCGGATATTAAAATGATAGCCGCGCCGATAAAGGTTGTTGAATCAGGTCGCTCGCCGAGAAATACCATCGCTAAAACAAGCGCGAAAATAAGGCGGGAATAGCGAAATGGCGAAACCACAGAGGCATCACCAATGCGCGTGGCCGAAATCAGCGTGAAATATGCAAAGCATCCGATCAGAACAGCGCATGCAAATAAAAACCAATTCACGTTCTGCAAGGGGGTGAAAGGGCCCGTGAATGGCAATGCAATGACACCTGCGCAGGTGGTGGCAACGAAAGCATAGATCGATACCGTAACTGAGGAGAGCTGCACGCGCATGACCCGCGTTGCCAAATCTCGGGCTGATAAGCAAAGCACGCCAAGCACGGCAAAAAGCGATTCTGGCTGAAACCCCGCCATGCCCGGCCGCAAGATCAGCAAAACCCCTGCAAACCCTACCAAAGACGCGGTCCAGCGCCGCCATCCAACCCGTTCTTTCAAAAACACCGCCGCGCCCAGCGTCACCACCAGCGGTGTTGCTTGTAAAATGGAAGACGCGGTTGCCAAAGGTGTAAGCGCGATGGCCGTGACAAAAAACAAAGCGCCAAAAAGATCCGCGATACTTCTGAAAATAACTGGAAAGGTTAAAATATCCGCGCTATAAATCGGCGCTTTGACGGCCAAGGCAATGATCGAAAATAAAACCGTTCCCAAGCAGCCGATCGTTATCAAGACCTGAGAGACGGGGGTCTCCTCTGCAATGATCTTAATAATGAAATCTTCAAGCGCAAAGCCTGCCATAGCCAAGCACATAAATATGATTGCGCGAGGGTTGTCCATTAAATGCTCGATCTATGAAAGGGGCTCGGCAAGCTGACCTTGCCGCATATGACGCTAAGCAGTCATTGATGCCGAGTAAGATGTCAATGGCTGGGGTTATTCTGGTTTTGCAATCGGCACGCCATACAGTTCTAATTTGTGGCCTTTCAAACGATAGCCCAACCTCTGCGCAATTTTTTCCTGCAGGGCTTCTATTTCTGGATCTAAAAATTCGATTACTTTTCCGCTGTTTAAATCGATCAGATGATCGTGATGATCGCGTTCTGCATCTTCATAGCGTGCGCGCCCATCGCCGAATTCAACGCGCTCAAGAATGCCGGCCTCTTCAAAAAGCTTGACAGTTCGATATACGGTTGCGATCGAAATTCCCGCATCTAAAGCCGACGCGCGCGCGAATAATTCTTCGACATCGGGATGATCATCAGACTCTTCCAAGACGCCCGCAATGATGCGTCTCTGGCCGGTCATGCGCAGCGCTATGGCTTCACAGCGATCGATTATACTGTCTGACATGACACGTCCTTTCTTTGTTATGCAGGGCTTTAAATTATTTTTTTGCAACCTGCAAAGCCTAGAATAATTTTGCCCCTTTTACTGCTTCAAAGTTAGGCTTGACTTTGGGCAGAGAATAAGTGACTTGCGGGGCAGCAAAGCTTCCTGTCGCGTGAGCAGATTGCCGGCCGTTTTCGCAAAAAGATAAATGGCGAGAAGACAAATTAGAAGATTGCACCGTTCCCAAAATCACGCGTGGGCGCAGAACAAGATGGAGAACCTCGTCTCATTCTGGGCGGGGTTGCTCATCTGTGAACAGGCCTGCAGCGTTGTGATGCGCCGCGTGGGTTTTGAGGTTAGGGCGTTTGGCTAGAGCTTGCGCCAGAAAAGGAATAGAGTGACGTTATTTGAAAAAATGGGTCTGCCCAAAGTTTTGGTGGCACAATTAACAGCTGCAGGTATCAGCGAACCAACGCCCATCCAATCGCACGCGATACCACATGCGCTGAACGGCAAGGATGTTTTGGGGTTGGCGCAAACGGGAACTGGAAAAACCTTTGCCTTTGGCGCGCCATTGGTGACGCAATTATCCGAGATAGCGGGGCGACCCGACGCCAAGATGGTGCGCGGGTTGATTTTGGCGCCCACGCGAGAATTGGCAAAACAAATCAGCGAGTCGATAAAGCTTTTGGTGGTTAATTCTCCCATGAAGATTGACTTGGTGGTCGGAGGCGTTTCAATCCGGCCCCAAATCGCCCGCGCGGCGCGTGGCTCGGATATTATCGTCGCTACCCCAGGCCGGTTGATCGATCTGCTTGACCGGCAAGCGCTTTCCCTCAGCGATACCTGTTTTTTGGTTTTGGATGAAGCAGATCAAATGTTGGATTTGGGCTTTATTCACAGCCTGCGGAAAATCGCGGGTCTTCTGCCAAAACAGCGCCAGACGATGTTATTTTCGGCAACGATGCCCAAGCAAATGAATGAATTGGCCGCGAGTTATCTCCAATCGCCCGTCAGAGTTGAAGTATCACCGCCAGGCAAAGCGGCGGATAAGATTGAACAATCTGTGCATTATGTGGCGAAAGCCGAAAAGATGAAGCTTTTGATCGAACGTTTGAAAACCCATGAAGGTGATTTGGCACTGGTATTTTCGCGCACCAAGCACGGCGCGGAAAAAATGCTCAAAACGCTGCATAAAAGCGGCTTTTCGGCAGGCTCTGTGCATGGAAATAAATCTCAATCGCAACGGGATCGCGCCATACGCGACTTTCGCGAGGGGGTTATCAAAGTTTTGGTGGCCACGGATGTTGCGGCGCGCGGGCTCGATATTCCCGATGTGCGTTTCGTTTACAATTATGATTTGCCCGATGTTCCGGAAAATTATGTGCATCGCATAGGCCGCACGGCGCGCGCCGGTGCTGCGGGGCAAGCGGTTGCGTTTTGCGCGCCGGATGAAATGGATGCATTAAAGGCAATTCAAAAGCTGATGGCGCTGCGCATTCCAATTGGTTCAGGCCGCCCTTGGGAAGATATTGAAATTCCAGCAGGAAAGAAAAACGGCGCCCGTCCAAGCGGAAACCGCCGCCGCAAACCCTCAGGATCAAACTCGCAGGGGGGGCATTCTGCAAAGCCTAGCATGACGGGGGCACAACGCGCGCGTCAGCGCCGCAAATCAAAAGCTGCGCGCTCTGCAGCTTGACCTTTGTCAACTTTAGAGATGAAGCAATTTTGCGGGGCAACCCGGCAAGGCAGAAAACTGTATTGGTGCTAAATGATGTTGGCTAAAAAAGGCGTTGATGCGCAAGGCATCGTATTTTTGGTGGGCTTGTCGCTGCTGCTTGCGTTTAACCAGATCGTCATCAAGGTGACAAATCAAGGATTTCAGCCAGTTTTCGCAGCCGGCATTCGATCTCTGGGCGGGTTATTGATTGTTTGGGCATGGATGTATTGGCGCGGCATTCCCATCGTTCTGGCGCGCCGCGTTCTTCTTCCGGGCCTTTGCCTCGGTTTGCTGTTTTCCTTCGAGTTTTTCTGTCTGTTTTTGGCGTTAGATTTTACCAGCGTGGCGCGGGCCAGTATTTTATTTTATTCCATGCCTATATGGCTTGCGATCGGCGCACATTTCCTATTGCCCAACGAACGCCTTACCATGCAGCGCAGCGCCGGATTGCTGATTGCTATGGCCGGCGTAATTTGGGTTTTGGCGGATCACGAAGCCGCGACAGAGACGCGTATATGGGGGGATCTTCTGGCTTTGGCCGGTGCGCTTGGCTGGGCGAGCTTGGCGCTTTGCGTGCGATTAACAGCGCTGTCAAGCGAGAAGCCAGAGGCCCAATTGTTCATCCAGCTATTGATATCAGCGCCGGTTCTTTTAATGCTTGCGCCTTTTTTCGGGCCCAGCCTGCGGCAACCTGAGCTGGTTCATGTTTTGGGCTTGAGCTTTCAAATCGTTGCAATCGCGGGCTTTGCTTTTGCCTTCTGGTTTTGGCTGATTAAGGTTTATAAAGCGTCCTCTGTGGCATCTTTTAGCTTTTTATCACCCGTGTTTAGCGTGGTTTTTGGGTGGATCTTGCTGGGCGAGGCTTTGAATGCGACGGTGATTTTATCGCTGGGCTTGGTCACAATTGGTTTGATATTGGTCAATCGTCGGTGAAATTTCCGCCGCCAGAATGCAAGAGGTTCATTGATTTTTCTATGTACCACAAAATGTTGCGGTTACTTTCTCATGCATTTCTGGTGGCTGTCTAAGGTCCTCAAAATCATCAGAGGCGGTGAACGGGGAAGATAATGCAGCGTTCAAACGGTGAAATTGGGTGTAATCCCCCGTAACAGCCGCAGTGATCATATGCTCTATTCTATGGTTGCGTGGAATAAGTACCGGGTTTTTCGACTGCATCAGCAAATGCGGATCTGCCTCGTCTTTTAAACGCATTTGCCATTTTTGACGCCAGTCTTCAAAGGGGTGGGGATCTGTAAATTCATTTTCCGGCTTACCGTTGGCCAGGGCATGAAAGGTGTTGGTGAAATCTGCCTGGCCCTCTGCCATAAGCGTCAAAAACGCGCTGATGAGGTCAGAATCTTCGGGTTGGGGCGTTTTCAATCCGATTTTGGCCCCAAACTCACGCAGCCAATACGTATTGATCAAATCGGGCATGGCATGAATATTTTGCGTGAAACGATCTATGGCCGCCTCTGCATCGGGCATCAAGGGAATAAGAGCCGTCGCAAATTGCGCCATGTTCCAAACGATGATGTTGGGCTGGTTGCTATAGGCATAGCGCCCGGTGCGATCGATGGAGGAAAACACTTGGTCGGGATGATATATATCCATAAAAGCGCAGGGGCCATAATCAATCGTTTCTCCCGCAATCTGGCAATTATCCGTATTCATCACACCATGAATAAAACCCAAGCCCATCCATTTGGCTATCAAACGCGCCTGCAGATCGATCACGGCGTTCAAAAGCGCCTCTGGGCTTTGAGCCTGTGGAAAATGCCGCTCCACCGTATATTCGAACAAGGTTTGTAAGGCGGTTATGTCGCGGCGGGCTGCGAATACTTGAAAGCTTCCTACGCGCAGATGGCTTTTGGCAACGCGGGTTAAAATGCCTCCGGGATAAACGGCTTCGCGCAGAACAGGCTGGCCCGTTTCCACTGCGGCCAGGGCGCGGGTTGTGGGAACGCCCAAAGCGTGCATGGCCTCTGAAACCACATATTCTCTCAAAACTGGGCCCAGCCAAGACCGACCATCGCCATTGCGCGAATAGGGCGTTGGACCCGCGCCTTTCAATTGGATGTCAAACCGCGCCCCATCTGGACAGAGCACTTCGCCCAGCAATAGTGCACGCCCATCACCCAATTGAGGATTATATTGGCCAAATTGATGCCCGGAATAAAGCTGCGCCAGCGGCTCGGCCCCGGCTGGCATTTGATTGCCTGAGAAAATCTCCGCCAAAGTGCTTTCTGAGCCACCTGTTATACCAAGGTCTTTGGCCAAGCCTTGATTATAAGCAATCATCTTCGGGGCTTTTACGGCCGTTGCAGGCAGCTTTGTGTAAAATCCTGCCGGCAGCTTTGCAAAACTGTTGTCAAAGGGAATTTGAACCGGAGTGCTCATAAATTTTGACCTTTGGCTTGTTTCCTAAAGACTGTTGCCGAAACCGCGCCGTTATAAGCGCCCAATGCGCTCTGTAATCAACTCAAAAAAACCATCCGCGTCTAAATCGCCAATAAATGTGGCATTCGGGGGCCTTTCGCTGACCCGCCACCAATCTGCCACTGTCATCCCGCGGGTCAATTCAGATTGGGTTTCGATCATCACATTGATATGCCGGCCCGAGAACAGCTGAGGCCGCAGCAAATAGGCGGTTACGCATGGATCATGCAACGGTGCGCCAGCGCTGCCATATTTCTCTTTGTCGAACCGTTCAAAAAAATCTGTCATATCCGCCACCGCACTGCCGGCCGGCGTGTTCAAATTGCGAAACGCATCATTGCGATCATTAGTGACCAATGCCTTATGCGTTACATCAAGCGGCAACACCACAATTGGAATGCCTGATTTCAACACAATATCAGCGGCTTCTGGATCAACATAAATGTTAAACTCTGCGGTTGGTGTTATGTTCCCAACCTCAAAATAGGCCCCACCCATAAGCACAATTTCCTGCACCATGGGAACGATGTCAGGCGCTTTTTGAAACGCAGTGGCAATATTTGTGAGGGGCCCCAATGGGCAGAGGGTAATGGTTTTGGGCGCTGCTTCGCGCAGCGATCTGATGATGAAATCAACCGCGTGTTCATCCTGAAGCGGCATTTTTGGATCGGGCAAACTGGGCCCATCCAGACCAGTTTTTCCATGGACATGCTCGGCGGTTACCAATCGCCGCCCGAGCGGGCGATCACAGCCTGCAAATACCCGCATATCGGATCGATTAGCCAATTCGCAAACGATACGCGCATTTTTCTGTGTTAGCTCTAACGGCACGTTACCTGCAACCGTCGTGATGCCAAGAACTTCAAGTTCATCCGGGCTGGCCAAGGCCACCAAAATGGCCACTGCATCGTCTTGGCCAGGATCGGTATCAATAATGATTTTACGCTTTGTCATAATTTTTCCATTTGTTGACGTATCAGGATAGACTGGTGTTGGCTTTAAGGGCAAGCCGGAATGCTGCAGGGCGACAGAGCTTGACGGCGCGAAAGGTTTAATTTCATTCGGGCGGTTATCGGGTTCATAGTAGAGGCTGGGCGTGTTTATTTGATGCAGTCGATTGGGGTCGGCGCGCTGTAAGCGGTTGCTAGGCCTAGGCTTTGCTGCGCTTTTCTCGCGCTTTCGCCTCTTCCCAAAATGCGTCCATTTCGGTCAGGCTGCTGCTTTGTGGCGTCTTTCCCAATTTGTTTAGCTCATTTTCAATATGCATAAAGCGACGGGTGAATTTCGCGTTTGCTTGGCGCAGCGCGTCTTCGGGATCAATATTTAAATGCCGCCCTAAATTAACCATAACGAATAATAAATCGCCATATTCTTCCGCAATATGGTCCTGATCAGACGTGCCCTGTGCCTCTACCAACTCGGCGGCTTCTTCTTTGATTTTTTCCAAAACATGCCCAATTTCGGGCCAATCAAACCCTACCCGTGCGGCGCGTTTTTGCAATTTAACCGCCCGCATTAATGCCGGCAATGCCAGGGCGATATCATCTAAAGCGCCTGATTTGGCTTTGCTGACCCGCTCGGCCGCCTTAAGCTTCTCCCAATCTTGCGTTTGTTCTAAACTCGATTTCTCGCGGCTTTCATCGCCGAACACATGCGGATGCCTGCGCAGCATTTTATCGCTGATCCCATTGGCAATGTCATCAAAGTTAAATAGGTTTTTTTCTTCAGCGATTTGCGCGTGATAGACCGCCTGGAGCAATAAATCACCCAACTCATCTCGCAAGTCATCCCAATCTTTGCGGGCAATTGCATCCGCCACTTCATAGGCTTCTTCCACCGTGTAGGGCGCGATACTCTCAAAGCTTTGCTCAATATCCCACGGGCATCCGGTTTCTGGATCGCGCAGCGCGCGCATGATTTCCAAAAGCCGCGGCATACCGCCTTTGGGATCAGAAATAATATTTTTATCAAAGCCCATTGCTTGCCTTTCATTCTTGCTATCTGATGTTGTTTAAACCCTGCCTTAAAGGAGATAACAAGATGCCGGTAATTAACCGTATTGCCGCCTTTGCTGATGATATGAAAGGCTGGAGGCGGCACCTACACCAAATGCCTGAATTGGGGCTGGAATGCTATAAAACGGCGGCATTTGTCGCCGATAAGCTTAGCGCGTTTGGAATTTCTGAAATTCATCAAGGCATTGCAAAAACTGGGATCGTTGCGATTATCGAAGGGCAGGCTCCTGGTCCAACAATAGGCTTGCGTGCTGACATGGATGCGTTGCCTCTCAGTGAAGAAACAGGCGTTGACTGGGGCTCAAAAGAGCCCGGAAAAATGCACGCTTGCGGGCATGATGGGCATACAACCATGTTGCTCGGAGCAGCAAAATACCTCGCGGAAACGCGCAATTTCAAAGGCCGGGTGGCGTTGATTTTTCAACCCGATGAAGAGCAAAATGGCGGCGCCGAAATTATGGTGAATGAAGGTATTTTGGATCGGTTTGAAATTGATCAGGTTTATGGGATCCACAATGCGCCCGGGCATCCTTTGGGCAGTTTTTATACGATGCCGGGCCCGATTATGGCAGGGGCTGATAATTTTGATATTCATATCACAGGTCAGGGTGGGCATGGGGCTTATCCTCAAGATACCAAAGACCCCGTGATTGCGGCAGTAGGGATTGCTCAAGCTTTACAAATGATTGTCAGCCGAAATGCGCGGGCGTTTGACCAGCTTGTGGTTTCGGTCACCCAAATTCACAGCGGTACCGTTGGGAATATTATACCGCAAACTGCCTTTTTAAACGGCACGGTTCGAACGTTTGACCCTGAGGTTCAAAATATGGTCAAGAGCCGTATGGCCGAGATTGTTGCGGGGCAGGCGGCTAGCTATGGCGTTGACGCGCGCCTTGTCTATGAAGAAGGCTATCCCCCCACTATCAACGATCCAGAAAAGGCTGCATTCGCGGCCAATGTGGCGCGCCAAGTGGCGGCTGATGGGAATGTTTTAGAAAATGCAGGGCAGGAAATGGGCGCAGAAGATTTCAGCTATATGCTTCAAAAGCGCCCGGGTGCTTATCTGTTTCTTGGGATCGGAGAGGCCGCTGGCTTGCACAGCCCAAATTATGATTTCAACGATGACGCTGCGCCTTATGGCGCGTCGTTCTTTGCGCGTTTGGTGGAAAATGCCCAACCTTTAGGGTAATCTTACCACCCGTTCATGATTCACAAGAAGGAACTTTATTATGGCGCTAAGCGAGTCAAAAACTCAAATAGACCACGCGTTTACCCGCCACGACGATAAAGGGCTTAGTTTTGAGAACGCGTTTGGCGGTGCCACGTCATTTTTACGGCGTCGGTATACAAAAGATCTAAGCGGGGTTGATCTGGCTGTTACCGGTATTCCTTTTGATCAGGCCGTCACCAATCGCCCTGGCGCGCGGTTTGGCCCACGCGCCATTCGCGAGGCCAGCAGCTTGCAGCCCTTTGACCCGCCCTACGGGTGGGAATTTGATCCAATGAGCTTGTTTAACATCGTAGACTATGGCGATTTGGCATTTGATTATGCCGATGTGGCGGCGTTTCCGAAACGTTTAAAGCAGCATATTGAAACGATCTTGAACGCGGATGTGGCCAGTATTGCTTTGGGCGGCGATCATTACATCAGTTTTCCGATTTTGCAGGCTTATGCTGAAAAATACGGCCCGCTTTCCTTGCTACAATTTGATGCGCATTCTGATACATGGCCAGATGATCAAATGAATCGCATTGACCATGGCACTATGTTTTACAAAGCGGTGAAGCTTGGCTTGATTGATCCTGAGAGCTCGGTGCAAGTGGGCATTCGCACGCATAATGCGGATACTCTGGGCGTTCATATTATCGATGCGCGCGCGGTTGAAGAGATGAGCGCGGCAGCGGTTGCGCAAGAAATTAAAACAATTTTGGGAAATAAACCTACCTATCTCAGTTTTGATATAGATTGCCTTGATCCTGCATTTGCCCCGGGAACTGGTACGCCGGTTTGGGGGGGGCTATCCTCGCGGCAGGCGGCCTCAATTCTGCGCGATATAGCGGGCATCAATATGGTGGGGGGCGATGTGGTAGAAGTGTCTCCGCAATATGATACCAGCGGCGCGACCGCGGTTGCCGGCGCACATATAGCTCTTGAATTGATTTGTATCTGGGCCGCAACGCGCGTTTGACTTGCCCTGCAGCCGTGATTTGCAAGGCAGAACAGCCCTTGACCTGCAGCAGGGAATATATCACATCTCAGCCATGGTACCTGTCGATAAATTACAATTGATCCAGCAGCGCTTTCAGTATCTGGAAGCCAAAATGAATGATGGCGTATCTGGGGATGAAATTGCCAAGCTAGGCCGCGAATATTCTGATTTAAAGCCCGTTATCGACAGTATTGAAGAATATTTTCAGACGCTTGAAGAAATTCAAGACGCCACGAATATGCTGGATGATCCAGATATGCGAAGTTTGGCAGAAGAGGAATTGACGCGCTTAAAGGCGCGCTTGCCAAAACTTGAAAGTGAATTGCAGCTCGCTTTGTTGCCCAAAGATGCCGCAGATGCACGCCCTGCGATCATCGAAATCAGGCCCGGAACGGGGGGCGAAGAAGCCGCTTTATTTGCGGGTGATCTGTTGCGGATGTATCAACGATATTGCGATACGCGCGGGTGGAATTTTGAAATCATCGAAGAGCAACAAACGGAATTGGGCGGCATCAAAGAAGTTGTTGCGCATGTGAAGGGCGAAGCGGTATTTGCACGGCTCAAATATGAAAGTGGCGTGCATCGGGTGCAACGCGTGCCAGAAACGGAAAGCGGCGGGCGCATTCATACCTCGGCTGCCACCGTTGCGGTGCTTCCCGAAGCCGAAGATGTTGATATTCAAATTTCTTCGAATGATCTTCGCATTGATACTATGCGCAGTTCAGGGGCAGGGGGGCAGCATGTCAACACCACCGATTCAGCCGTTCGGATCACGCATCTGCCGACAGGGCTGGTGGTTACCAGTTCTGAAAAATCGCAGCATCGCAATCGTGAAAT
>ERZ802822.512-NODE-512-length-26966-cov-6.175090_pt1 | contig 26966 bp, 30 predicted proteins | sample MGYA00345649_ERZ802822 | MGnify/ENA primary metagenome ERZ802822 (study PRJEB30503, sample SAMEA104212359) | marine metagenome | biome: Westerlies Biome; feature: [SRF] surface water layer (ENVO:00010504) within the epipelagic zone...; material: water...
CTTAATTACTCTTCCAAAGCGCCCCCTTCTCCGCTCACCTGAGCAGGTTGGTTTTCAAGTTTGATAATCATACATTCACTTAGGTGTTTTTTAGGCTCAGTCATGCAGGAGTGCTGCTTAGAGAGACAGATAATTCAACTTCATTCTTTAATGTGTTTGCGATAATACATCCCCGCTCGGCAATGATCAGTAATTTTTCCATAAGCTCTCTGTCTTCGTATTGAGCGTAAACTTCCACTTCAATCTTTGAAAAGCGGGCTGGGCTTTCCGCCAGTGTCGCCTTTATAGTAAGCTCAACATTGCTTACCTCAGCACTTCTGGACTTTATTGCGGCAAGGAGATTGCTGGTAAAGCAGCCCCCCAACCCCATCAAAAAATACTCCCCACCCATGGGCCCGTCATTTCCGCCTCCTTTTTCTATCGGACGGTCACAGGTAAGGTGATGATCGCGGATTTTACTTTCACACGCTGATTCCGTTGATTGAGTGATTTTTATATTCATATATTTCTAAATTTTAAAATTCAGTTCTATCGGTTTTATGAAAAAGGTGTTTTACTCAGCCGTGTCTGAGCAATTCCCGATGGTTGCGAGCTTTTTCATTTCTTCATCAGAAAGGGGGCGATCGAAAACGGCGACCCCGCCAATCCATGCGGAAAGGGTTGCGTGTCGATTGCTGTGGATGACGCGACCTATGGTAAACGGCCCGCCTTGCTCCATTGTCTTGGGAGCATAGATATCATAGCCGAAATAGTAAGGGTTGGATTTCAGGGCAACCAAATCACGCTTCAGTGGTTTCCCTAACTTTCCGCCCGGCTTCACCTGATAGGTGGCCTCAATCTTGGAGAACGGATAGGTTTCCAGCCGTACGACGCGATCGGATGTCCGTTCGATAATTTTTGTTTCAACGGGTTCATCCTCGGGCAGTCGATAATACTGATCCTTCGGAAAATTGACATCCTCTCCGGGTTGGATTCCATCGATGGTTGCCAACTGACCCTGTTGCCAGGCACGATAGGCATGCTCAAAGAAACGAGACTCTTTTGGATTATCCACCCAGACTTCGTTGGCCGAACCATTAACATAAGCAGTCACACGATTTTCTTCGTTGTTAAAAACCAAACCAACTGCATTCCAGTATTTATCGGTCTGACCGGGTTTCATATCCGGCTTGATTTGTTTCATTTTCGTTGGTTCGGACGCTAGGTGCCGTGCATAGATGTTGCCAAAAGATGAACCACCATTTTCCGAAATGTGAGCGCCGATTCCGCCCTTGTTTGCCTGCAATCCAGCAAAGAGGCCGAACTGCCGCTTGCCGGGCTCCTTTACTACGGGAGGTTCTCCCCTCGGGGTAACGGTGCCCTCATGCCACATTCCTGCAATCGCATGATTGCCTCTTTCGTAAAGCAACCATACCACCATAGACACGGACTTCCCTTTTCCTTTGATATCCAAAGGTGAGTCATGAAGATTCTCTCGCGGTATGGTCAGGACCGGTAAATCCGTTGTACTGCGAGGACTCGAAAAGCGGACGGCTTGTCCAAAGGGTCCCCGACCATACAACTCGAAATCTTCAAGCGTCGCTTCTTTTCCCTCATGCCAAAAATCGAGCGATAGGTTTCTCGGTTCGAGTTCATAAGCCTGCCCCCCAGACTCTCCGGGGATGGAAATGAATGGATTTTTCGTCTTCCACGAATCGCGCCGTTGCACAAAATCCCACAAAGCGACCAATCCAGGTATTTGCTTAACGATGTCGACGCGTTTTTGATTAGCCGTAGTGAAATGCTTCTCGCCTTCAGCAAACTGGATCGGAGGTAATGATTTCACATCCGTTTCCTCGGCTCTCAAATCCCCTGAATTCCAGAAGCAAAAGATCAATGTGTTAACGATACTAATAACGGTTTTATTCATAAGTTCTTTTGGGTTTGTTGATATCCAATTTCTCACACAGTTCGCTCAAGGCGGCGACGGTCAGGGTCGGTTCGATTCCCCACGGATCAAAGACTACACGGTCAGAACGCTTGACCCATGCCGACTTCATGCCCGCTGAGACGGCGCCGATCACGTCAAACGGATTGCCGGAAACCAACCACGCGTCCTTTGCTTCGCCTGCTTCCCTCATGAAATACTGGTAGACATCCGGGTTCGGCTTGAAGGTCTTCAGCACGTCACAACTGACGACATCCTCAAAACATTGACGTAGACCATTGGTCTGCAAGACTTCCTCAACGGCTTCCGCACTACCGTTGGAAAAGGCAAAGAGAAGATGTCCCTCCGCCTTCAGCGCGACGAGACTCTCTTCGACATCTGCAAACGCAGGCAAGCATCGATAGCTTTGCAGCAATATGTCTTTCTGTTCCGAAGATAAAGAAACATCGTATTCGGCACAGCAATACTCCAGTGCCTGACGCGTGCAGACCTCGAAGTTCTCGTATTGTCGCATCAGTCCCCGCCGAAACGAATACTCGAGCTGCTTATTACGCCAGGTTTTCGAAAATGTCTCCGCCCGCGAACCTACCCACTCGTGCAATTGGGAGGGCAAGGCGATGTCATTAAGCGACACCAACTGGACCCGTCTGACCTACGGCTGGTCGATAGCATTCCTTGGCTGTGCTGGATTGAACTTATGGGTGGCGGAAAATTTTTCTATGGACGTTTGGGTCACATTCAAATTTGCCGGCCTCATGGGCCTGCAATTGATATTTATTGTTCTGACCGTCGGCTACCTGCTCGCTTCCGGGGCCTTAGCAGATACAGCATTAGACCAACCAGACCCCAAAGATTCGTGAGAATAGCGCATGACTGTACTGAGCGTTAACCTAAATAAAATCGCACTGCTGCGAAACTCCCGCGAAGGGCAGCGTCCCAGCGTTATTGAGTTTGCTCGATTGGCGATTGCTGCAGGCGCCAGAGGTATTACTGTTCATCCGCGCCCCGACCAACGCCATATTCGGGTCAGCGATGTGCCTGCACTAGCGACACTATTGCGGCAAGAATATCCTCACATTGAATTCAATATCGAAGGCAACCCACAGGCCGCAGCCAACAACACCGGCTACCCAGGCTTTATTGAACTGGTCGCAGCGGCCCAGCCGACCCAAGCGACTTTGGTTCCTGATAGTGACGACCAACTTACCTCGGATCACGGCTGGGATTTGTCGGTGGAACAGTCCCGGTTGCGCGCAGACATCAGTCAGTGCAAACAAGCGGGCGCCCGAGTCAGCCTGTTCATGGATCCAATCGCAGAGCACATGGCCGCCGCCGCTGATTACGGCGCCGATCGCGTCGAGTTTTATACTGGCCCTTATGCCCATTTGTATTGGCAGTACGGGCCAGATGATGCACGTACGCAAGCGAGCTATGCGGCCTTCGTTGACGCGGCAGAGGCCGCACTAAAAGTCGGTTTAGGTGTCAACGCAGGTCATGATCTCGATCAACAAAACCTTCCACTATTTACTGGTTTGCCGGGCCTTGCAGAAGTTTCAATTGGCCACGCAATTATTTGTGAGGCGCTAGCGAGCGGGTTCAGTAAAACTATCGCTGCCTATGTCAGCATTCTCAATAGCCCGAAGAGGAACGAACAATGAGCCTAGTGACGCCGGTCAACGCCACAATGAGACACGTCGCACTGCTGATCGTGTGCTTGCTTACTTTCCACGGCATCGCCCACGCTCAGGAAAATCCCCGTGTCAGCTTGGTAACCAACAAGGGCGCCATTGAACTTGAATTGCTGCCTAAGTTTGCCCCGAAACACGTCGCGAATTTCTTGTCATTAGTCGAAGAAGAATTTTACGTAGGTTTAGTTTTTCATCGCGTGATTCCTAATTTCATGATTCAGACCGGCGGCTACGATAGCGATCTAAACTACAAAGCCAGCGAGCGACGAGTAGAAAACGAATCGTTCAATGGTTTACGCAACAAGCGCTTCACCCTTGCGATGGCTCGCTTAAACGACCCAGATTCCGCAGACACCCAGTTCTTTATCAACGTTCGAGATAATCCGCATCTTGATCCGCAACAGGGGCAAGCGGGCTACACCGTATTCGGAAAAGTGGTTGACGGCCTCGAGGTCATTGAAAATATTGAACTCACGGATACCCATCTGCGCATGGGCATGGTCGCGGTACCCGAAGAGGCAATCGTTATTGTCGCTACAAAATTGCTTTAAATCCCGCCAGCATCCTGCGCAGACGCCCATCTACCGACCGATTGAGTTACAATCGATTTTTTCACCAAACAGTTAATCTCTATGCGTACATTTCTTATCGCCTTAGCCAGCGCCCTCCTGCTCACCTATATCGTTGTGGAGGCCATGAGCAAGTTTTTTCCAAACCAAGACAACTATCTGGCACTTGCGGCGGCGGTAGCGGCGGCTCTGTTGATTAATGGCATGTTTAACGCTCGGCTCGCGACTTCTGATTCTGGCACCAAACGGCGGAGCAGTGGGCCCAAAAACGGCAATCGCAATTCACCCGGCAACCGCGCCAACAAAGGTCGCCGTAACAATGACGAAAAACGCGAACGGAATAAAGCCAATAATAACGGCAGGAGTGACATAAAAGGCGCGCCAAAGGCAGAACCGGCCAGCCAGCGTAAAAGCGCCCCAGCCAGCGGACCTAGCGAAAACGGCACGGTGAAGTGGTTCAACCGCACAAAGGGCTATGGATTTATCGTACGAGAGTCTGGCGAAGAAATCTTCGTACATCAGCGCTGTATTATTGGCACCAGCGAAGGCCAACGCGCCAACCTAAGGGACGGTCAGGCCGTCTCCTTTGTCGTCGTCAATCACGACAAGGGAGTGCAGGCTGATCAGGTGCAGGCCCTCGACTAGCCTGAACGGTATCTTATGCATATAAAAGCGCTCCTTACTCAGCATATTGAAGCTGCCTTTGCTGAACTGAGCCTGCAAGGTCCTGCACTCATTCAAGCCGCCAGTCGTCCTGAATTTGGCGACTACCAAGCCAATGGCGTAATGGCAGCAGCCAAACGAGCGGGCCTTAACCCTCGCGACGTTGCCGCTGAGGTGATTGCAAAATTGAGCGAGGATTCCGATTTTTCAGCCATGGTTGATGGCATGACAGTGGCAGGGCCCGGGTTTATTAACCTCACTCTCGCGGCTAGTTTCATAGCGCCTTGTATGAACGCTGCTCTCGACAAATGTCAGACCGCCCAGACTGTAGTGGTTGATTATTCCGCGCCCAACTTGGCGAAAGAGATGCATGTCGGTCATCTGCGCACCACAATCATTGGCGACAGCGTTGCTCGAGTCCTCGAGGCTTTAGGCCATGACGTTATTCGCCAGAATCATGTCGGCGATTGGGGTACTCAATTCGGCATGCTGCTCACCTATCTAGACGACTCAGGAAACGCGTCGGACGAATTGGCCGATTTAGAGAATTTTTACCGCGCTTCTAAACAGCGCTTTGACGACGATGAGGATTTTCGCGAGCGCAGCCGCAGCGCAGTGGTGGGTCTGCAATCGGGCGATGCCGCCGCGCTAGAACAGTGGCGACGGTTTATCGATGTGTCCATGTCACACTGTCAGGGCATATATGATCGATTGGGCATAACACTAAGCGCCGATGACATCATGGGTGAAAGCGCTTACAACGATGACCTTGCCGACATCATTAGTGCTCTGGATAGCGCGGGTTTGCTGCAACAATCTGCAGGCGCAGATTGTGTATTCTTAGATCAATTTAAAAACAAAGAGGGCGAGATCCAACCGGTGATCGTACGCAAGTCTGATGGTGGTTATCTTTACGCCACCACAGACCTAGCCGCCATATCGCACCGCGCAAAGCGGTTACAAGCTGACCGTGTGCTGTACTTTGTGGACGCGCGACAGTCACTACACTTCAAGCAAATCTTCGCTGTGGCTCGAGCCGCGGGTTTCGCTCCGGAGACTTTGCGACTTGAACACCTCCCTTTTGGAACCATGCTGGGCAAAGACGGCAAACCTTTTAAAACACGCCAAGGCGGCATCATTAAACTTGCCGATTTATTGGATGAAGCGGAACGCCGCGCTGCCGCATTGGTGCGCGAAAAAAATCCGGACATTGACTCAGAGCAGCTGTCCCAGCTAGCTCAAGTTATCGGACTAGGCGCAGTAAAGTATTCTGACCTGTCCAAAAATCGAACCAGCGATTATGTCTTTGACTGGGACCAAATGCTCAGTTTTGACGGCAATACCGCCCCTTATTTGCAATACGCTTACAGTCGGATTCGAAGCGTATTACGCAAATCCAAGGTAAATCCGGCGCAATTACCCAATGAAGCGATCGCGGAGGAAGAACCCGAACGACGTTTAGCCGTGAGCATTGCCGGTTTCAATGATGTGCTGCAACAAGTGGCTGATGAGGGATACCCACACTATCTTTGTGCATATCTCTACGAATTGGCAACGCGCTTCACCACCTTTTACGAACAATGCCCAATTCTCAGCAGTGACGAAGCCCAAAAAGCTCGACGTCTGGTGCTCGCTAACAGCACCGGTATCACACTGCAAAAAGGTTTGAATTTATTAGGCATCGATGTGGTCGAGCAAATGTGAGCGCGCCTGCGATGTTTCAATTGCTGATCTCGAGTGATGAACTGGCACAACTCACAGAGACCGTACAAATATTGGACTGTCGGGCCAAACTTGGCGATCCAAGCTGGGGCGCCACGGCATTTGAACAAGGGCACATCGCCGGGGCCCACTATGTCGATCTGGATACTGAGCTTGCTGTGGCACCAAATCAGCATGGCCGACACCCGCTGCCATCACAGCAACAGTGGCTCAATCAGGTGCGCGCCCTAGGCTTACGTAACGACGCGCAAATTGTTGTTTACGATGACGCCGGCGGCAGTTTCGCCGCGCGCGCGTGGTGGATGCTACGCTGGTTGGGCCATGAAAATGTCGCTGTGCTTGACGGTGGCTTGGCCCAGTGGACACAGCCACTGCAGACCGGCAAGGCCGCACCGCCCCAGCCCAGCGCCTTTGCTATTCATCCGCCTTTAACTCGTCTCTACAGCAGCGAGCAGATACTGACCGCGATACAGCAACCCATCGATGCGCGACCCCAACTGGTCGACGCGCGAAGCCGTGAGCGCTTTGCCGGCAAAGAGGAGCCGATCGATCCTGTGGCCGGGCACATTGTCGGCGCAATCTGCTTGCCCTTTATCGAGAATCTCGAAGCCAACGGCAAATTCAAATCGCCGACCGCATTGGCGGCCCGGTTTGCCCATATCAGCGAAATCAACGATGTCGTGTGTTATTGCGGTTCTGGGGTAACTGCCACCCATAATATTCTTGCTGCGCGCATCGCCGGTCTGCCTGAGCCCGCGCTTTACGCCGATTCTTGGAGTGGTTGGATTACCGATCCCCAAAGACCTTACGAAACCCTCAACGATTCGTGAACACCGAGCGCATCGAACCAGCGCTTTTGGAATGGCATGGCGACCAACCTTTTGCCGCGCTTTATGACGATATTTATTACAGTGATGATGGACTTGAGGAATTCCAACGAGTGTTTCTGCAACCCAGTTCATTATTGCAGCGAGACGATTTATCCGAGTGTCTGCACGTCGCCGAACTAGGTTTTGGTACCGGCTTAAATTTTGCTCTGTGTGCAGAGGCGGTACTGGAGCACACGCAACGGCGCTTACACTACATCGCCTTTGAAGCCCATCCATTGGCGGCAGCGGACTGGGTTCGGCTTGCCAAAAGACGGCCGCAACCCCTGTTTCAAGATCTCGCTAAGATTGCGCCACCTCTTCTTACCGGCTGGCATCGGCGTCGCTTCGCGAACGGCCGCATTCAACTGAGCGTTTATCACGGCGACATCTTACCCGGCCTGCAAGACCTCAATACTCGCCAACGACAACCTATCGACGCCTGGTTTCTTGACGGCTTCGACCCACGTAAAAACCCGGCGATGTGGCTACCCGAGGTGTTTGCCGCGATTGCCGACCGCTCGATTTCAGGCACTCGCGTGTGCACCTTTACAGCCTCCGGCCATGTGCGGCGTGGACTTGAAGAAGTCGGTTTTGATATGCGCAGAGTAGATCAAAGGCCACGTAAACGAGAGAGTCTCGCCGGTATTTTCAGCGCAACGTCCCCAGCTAGAAGGCCACCATATCCGAACCAAATACGCATTTTTGGCGCTGGAATCGCCGGGTGCTCAGTGGCTCGCGAACTAGCAGACCAAGGAATCAATGTTGAACTTTTCGATCCCAGCGGCGTCGCAAACGGCGGTTCGCGCATGCGGGCGAGCGCGCTGCATTGTCGACTGCTGGGCGATCTTAGCGCCACCGCCGAATTTCGTGCTCGGGCCTACCATCACGCACAGCCGCTTTTGAGCACCAATCCTGCCGCTCAACCCATTGCAGCGGTGCAATTGGCAACAAGCGCCAAAGAAGAGGACAAGCAACGTCGCATTGCTCAGGTCTATGGCGATCCTCAAAACACTTGGTTGCGCTTTTTAGCCGCACAAAGCGTATTGGACGAGCTCGGCTTAAAAGCTCGTTCCGCGCTGTTGTTCAACAATTCAGCAATCATCAACTTACCGCATCTCTGCTCTCAATTGCTTGACCATCCGCGAATTCAACTTGTGCAAATGCCGGGACAGGGCCAACCAGATGTGATCGCCTGCGCTAGCTTGAGCAAACGGATGGCACCACAAACGCCATTAGAAATCGGCGATGTATTTGGCCAGCTAAATTGGATCGTGCCGCCCACTGCAGGCACCGGCGGACAGCTCAATGTCGCCATAGTGGGCAACGGCTATGTGTTGCCCAGCTCTGACCATTGGGTAATCGGTAGCACTTATGAACAATCGCCCTGGGAAGCAGACACCGCCGCTGCCCACAACATCAACAGCAATAGGGCTTTTCTCGGCACAGAAGCGATCCGCTCAATTCGTTATCAACGCGCAGCACGCTGCGTTTCGAGCGACCGAGACCCTGTCATTGGTAAGGTTGACGACGGCGTTTGGATCACTACTGCGCACGGCTCCATGGGCAGCAGCAGTGCGCCATTTGCTGCCAGCATTATTGCCAGTGAGGTGCTGGGCTGGATCGCTCCGGTTTCCTCGCGGGCGCTAAAAAGTGTCGCTCCAGAGCGCTTTATCGCGCGTCAAGCGCGTCGGGGTATAAAAAAAGTCGGCGCCTAGTGATCGATTACGCGAACGTTAATCACACTTTCTATCTGGGCGATGGCATCAATCAAACCTTGGTCAGGCGCTTCCGATAAATCAATTAAGTTATACGCGATACCATCACGACTCTTGTTTACAAGATCTATAACATTAATGTTTCGCTCGGCCAGTACCGCGGTCATTTGCCCCAACATCCCTGGAACATTCTCATTGCTCACAGCCAATCGATAGCCTTCATAGGCTTCAGACACCACCGCTGGAAAGTTCACAGAATTAACAATGCTGCCACTTTCAAGAAAACGCCGTAATTGGTCGGCCGCCATGACCGCGCAGTTTTCTTCCGCCTCCTCGGTGCTCGCGCCTAAATGCGGGGTGAGCAAAACTCTATCGTGCTCCAACAAGCCCGGGACTGGGAAATCCGCCACATAACGGGCAACTTGGCCACTTTCCAACGCCGCAGCCAAAGCCGTCGCGTCGACAATAGGTTGCCTCGCGAAATTTAATAACACACTCCCTGGTTTGAAGGCGCGCAAGCTTTCTTCGTTAATCAAACCCTCGGTCGCCGGCAACAACGGCACGTGCAACGTAACGTAATCAGCCTTTGCAAACAGCGACGGTAAATTTTGCATGCGCTCTACTTCGGCAGGAATGCGCCAAGCTGCATCGACTGACAATGCCGGGTCGTAGCCAACAACATTCATCCCTAAATCAAGAGCGGCTCTGGCGACCATTGAACCGATCGCACCAAGTCCTACCACACCCAAAGTTTTACCTACTAACTCACGGCCTTTGAAGCGTTTCTTTTCCGCTTCCACCAGCTTATTCAACTCGCCTTCGTCCTGCACAGATGCCAAGGAACGCACATAGTTAATGCCGCCAAAAACGTCTCTGGAGGCAAGCAACAACCCGGTAAGCACCAGTTCCTTGACCGAGTTGGCGTTGGCACCCGGCGTATTGAACACAACAATACCGCGCTCGCTGCATTGCGCGACGGGTACATTATTTGTTCCAGCACCGGCGCGCGCGATTGCTCGCAATCCCGATGACAACTCATCAACGCCCAACTTATGACTGCGCAACAACACAGCATCCGCCGTATCGACCTCGGCACCTACGCTGTAGAGATCTGCAGGAAAGCGCTCCAGGCCTATGGGAGCAATCGCGTTGTATGTTTTGATTTTGTACATAAAGAGAACCGGAGTGTTGCGGGGAGCGGCGACGTTAGGGGCCGGTCGCTGAGTTGTCAAGAACGCGGGCTGCGCCATGCATAGAATTCAGGTCAGGGCTTCAATTTCGTCAACTAGCAAGTCAATAGTGGGCAAACGCTGAAATTCAGTTAATCGGGCAAGATACCTTGCTTGGTTCTCTTCTAAAACGCTCAGGGCTTCGCACAAGCTCTGCGGGGTCAACACCGATTCTGGCAACACTTCGCTGTAACCTTGAGACTGAGCATAGTCAGCGTTTGCAATTTGATCGCCGCGAGAAGCCTTGGCGGACAGCGGCACCAACAAATTCAATTTTGCCAAAGACAGCAGTTCGAATAACGCATTGGCACCTGCCCGAGAGATTACGACGTCGGCTGCGCTGAGGAGATCGCCCCAACCTTCCGATATGTACTCAAACTCTAGATAACCAGACTGCGCTGCACCGCTAATTTTGCCCGCGCCACAGATATGGACCACCGCATAATCCCGCAACAATACGGGTAATGCCGCGCGCACTACCTGATTGAGGCGATCCGCACCTAAACTACCGCCTGTAATCAAGAGGATTTTTTTATCCTCAAGCGCCAGGGCCCGCCGACCCTTGGAGCCATCACCCGCCAACAGCTCGGGCCTGATCGGGGTGCCAGTATGCACAATCCGACCAGCAAATTTAGGTAATGCGGTCTCGGCAAAGCTTATGCAGAATGTCTCGACAAACGGTGACGCCAGTCTATTGGCCAGCCCTGGCGTCAGATCTGATTCGTGAGCAAGAACCGGTACCCGCAACAACCAAGCAGCGAATACAAGTGGAAGGGAAACAAAACCACCTTTCGAAAAAACCACCTCAGGTTTGATCCGCTGCAGCAAGAATAACGACTCAATTACAGCCCAGGCGATACGCCCTAGGTCGGTAATGTTTTGCCAATCCAAGTAGCGCCGCAACTTCCCCGCCGCGATACCATGAAACGTGACCGCTCGGTCTTGCAGCAATTTTTCTTCAAACCCACTGCGCGTGCCTACAAAGTGCACTGACCATTGCCTAATCAATAGTTGATCAATCACGGGCAATGCAGGCACGACATGACCAGCACTGCCGCCACCCACCACCACAATAACTCGCGACTCACGCTGCCCTAGGTTTGGCTCCAAGGCCATACTAATATCCCAACACTTGCTTGAGCAGAGGGACAGTGAGCAACCGCTGATGCCTGAGCGTAGCCTCATCGAGCCGTTCTAGATCTCGGACTAAAGTCGATAAATCACGCGGGCCACGCCGCAACCAATACTCCAATACAGCCTCTGGCAGATCGTAGCCTTTAGCCTGTGCACGCAAGGTCAATACTTCCGCCTTACCCTGATCGCACAGAGGTACAAGTGAAAAATGTGCCAAACCGCGCATACGCGAGTTCAAGTCCGGCAAACCGAATTCAACCCCCAGTGCCGATTGTTCATGACTCACAAGCATTTCGCCTGCTGCAGCATGAAGACTTTGATAAATCGACATCAACGCCTCCTCTTGCTGTTCAGTCGTTTGCAGCTTGCCTAAATTGTCTATCGCGATCAGCGCATTACTGCCGAACGGCATATTCATTGCCCGTTTAAGCTGCACGCCGTACGTCTGTTGAGGTAACTTACAGTCTAGGTAAATCACCTGACGCCCCAATTGGGTCGCAGCATAGCAATGCGCTTGCAACAAATGGGTGCGGCCACTGGATCGCCTACCACTGACCCAGATACCGCGAAACCCTTCTTTTGACGAGCCCAAAAACTCGACCAATTCAACGTTATCGCCCACCACAAAATTGTCCATTGTGGGACGATAGGCGTTGTCAATGGGCAACGTAAATTGCGTGCTCAAGATCCGCTACTGCCTTCCTGAGCAGCCCTAGCTAGCTTGCGCAAGTTTAGTTCGTGCCGTGTCCGCCCACTCCAAACCACGATGTAGTGAAGGCCTGAGGTTGTTCCAAGAATAGCCAATAGCCATAAGCAATATGGGTCGACCCATTGCTCGGTAGTGCGGCCCAAGTATTCGCCCACTTGCGCCAGCACCGGGAGCTGCACCGAGGCGTCGGGCAACAAATACAACATGATTAGAATCAGGGTGATCACCTGCATAGCCGTATTAGCTTTGCTGACTAAACTCGGTTTTATTTCAAACGAACCGAAGGTGAATCGATAAAGTGATCCACCTATGAGGATGATCAAGTCACGGCCAATCGTCAGGACCGCCAGCCAGAAGGGTATGTAGCCCTGAAAAGTAAAAACGATAAATGTTGCCGCGACCAAGATTTTATCGGCGAGCGGATCAAGAATAGAACCCAAGTGCGACTGCCAATGATAGTGTCGCGCTAAAGCGCCATCGACGCCATCAGATATTCCCGCAACCGCCATAAGCGCCAAAGCCAGTGCGATTTCGCCGTGCCAAAGAAACCAAGCGGTGGGCACGACTAAAAACATGCGTAAAATCGACAACACATTAGGCAAATAATGCATCAGTCTCGCCACAGCAAACTTGGCACTAGAGAGTGGTCTTCAGCAGCCTGTGCGGAAAACCGACCATCGCGGGTCAGCAGCGACAACAATAGCTTCTCGCTTGCCGCAGTGCTGACATTCAGGGCTATTCTGCCATCAATGATGGACGCTACGGTGACCGCTTCAACAAACTCAAATTGACGAAAATAATTCATCATTCGAGCGTATTGTCCTATTTCGCTTACCTCTCCCACATGCAGCAAATGGTCAAACTGGTCGCCGGAAAAGACAGTCATCGCCGGCGCAAAATAGGCGGTCGCCAACTCCGTTGCCACATTTGCCACCTGCTGGGCCGTCAACGCCGAAAAATTGCTTGTGACAGGCACTAAATCTTCCGCGAAAGCGATCTGCCAATCGCCACTGTAAAGGGTCTGCTCGCCAACACGTTGAGCACGCATTCGACCCACTATGAGCTGATTGATTCCATAGCGATCGGTTGCATTAATGAGCGTCGGTAGAAAGTTGCCCCAGACAATACCTGGCGAAACCTGCAGATTGTCTTGCAGGTCAAGCAACGGCAACGCCAAAGGCAAGCCACGCTGACGCGCTTTGCGTCGCAGCGCCTGAGCCAGTTCCAGCGGGCTACCATCATGCAATAACGACCGCTGACCATCTTGCTCCACCACCATCCACGCCATGCTTAAGGGCCGACCGGACCACCAGATGGGCAGCCGGGCCTTGCGCACCAACTCCAAAATCGCTTGTTCCTGAAACGTAACTTCAAGAGCCAGCGCCCGAGCGCCGTCCACCGGGTCCCCATTATCTGAACGAACAAATACATATTCGCTATAAAATCGATCCGGCCGTGCTAAGGCATCGTTTACCTGTTGATTGCGGGGAATCGTGGCCAATCCAGTGACTCGTGACAACACTTGGAGCAGCGCCCGGCCCGCCGCCACCTGACGATTGCGGTCACTTTGATCGTCTACTGACTCTTGTACCGTATAAAGTTGTTCATCGCTTATCGCCGCCGAGACAAGGATAGGCAAAGATAGCAGCCCGCAAAGGAGCGCACTGAGACTGCGCTTAACAACAATACTACGGGCGAGTTGCGTCATAAACTCCACGAAATTTGGCTGGCCAGATCGCAGTGTAGCTAATTCCAACAACTATTGAGAACACCATCTGACATTCAAATAAAGTGGCTCGTATTCACGCACCGCCCTCGCCCCTGTACACTCCACAACAAAATCAATGAGATCAGGTCGTGTCTGAATCTAATTCACCTCAAGGCGAACCCGGACTAACGTACAAACAAGCCGGCGTGGATGTCGAAGCCGGCGCCGATTTGATTCGACGCATCGCGCCAGCAGCCAAGGCAACTAGGCGAGCCGAACTGCTGGGCGGGCTTGGCGGCTTTGCCGCTATGGCCGAATTACCGAGCGGCTACAAACAACCCATACTCGTGACCGGCACCGATGGCGTCGGCACCAAGCTGAAACTTGCCATTGACTATGCGCGTCATGACGGCGTGGGCCAAGACCTTGTTGCTATGTGTGCTAACGACGTGTTGGTGACCGGCGCTGAGGCGTTTTTATTTCTTGACTACTACGCTACCGGCAAGCTCGACGTCGATATTGCAGAACGAGTCATCAAGGGCATAGCAAAAGGCTGCGAGCTGGCGGGCTGCGCACTGGCCGGTGGTGAGACCGCAGAGATGCCCGGCTTTTACAACGAGGGCGAATACGACCTTGCCGGCTTTTGTATCGGCGTTGTTGAGAAAAGCAGAATAATTGACGGTAGCCAAATTAAAGCAGGTAACAAAATTATCGGGTTACCGAGCAGCGGACCTCATAGCAATGGGTATTCTTTAATTCGAAAAGTTTTAGAACGTCAGGGCGTTGTCCCAAACGACGATTTGCTCGATGACTTGCTGGCACCGACACGAATTTACGTTAAACCGGTACGCGAATTACTCCGCCATATGGATGTGAACGGCATGGTCCACATTACCGGCGGCGGCTTTTACGAAAACATTCCAAGAGTCTTCACAGATCAGAACCACGCCGCATGCATTAATCTCGAAAGTTGGCAACGACCAGAAGTATTCGCCTGGTTACAGCAGGCCGGCAATATCAGCGAGGCAGAAATGCTCAGCACCTTCAACTGTGGATTGGGTTTGTTAATAATCGTGAATGCACAAGACAGCGAAGCCGCACTGGATCATTTACATGCACAAGGTGAGCAGCCATTAATGGTCGGCGAAATCGTCCCGGCAGACACGCCAGCCCAACCCGGGCAGCTCGTGATCGCCGGACCCTCAGCAAAATAGACGGCGCGGTTTCAGCAGCGCTAAGCCATTAAGTCTTCGGTAGCGTCACGCCCGTTTGGCCTTGATATTTGCCACCGCGGTCTTTGTAACTGACCTGACACCGCTCATCCGACTGAAAAAACAGCATCTGTGCCACGCCTTCGTTAGCATAAATTTTTGCCGGCAATGTGGTGGTATTCGAAAACTCTAACGTCACATGCCCTTCCCACTCCGGCTCCAGCGGTGTGACATTCACAATGATCCCGCAGCGCGCGTAGGTCGATTTGCCAAGGCAAATGGTCAACACATCCTCAGGTATACGGAAATACTCCACAGTGCTCGCCAACGCAAAGGAATTTGGCGGAATGATGCATACATCATCCTCAACATCGACGAAACTTTTAGCGTCGAACGCCTTGGGGTCCACGGTCGCAGAGTGAATATTTGTAAACACCTTAAACTGCGGACCGCAGCGAACGTCATAACCATAGCTGGAGGTGCCATAAGAAATTACTTTATTGCCATCCTGATGACGCACCTGCCCAGGTTCAAACGGCTCGATCATGCCGGCTTCAGCTTGCTCAATGATCCAGCGATCAGACTTTATGGTCATAGTTTGTTCTCTAATGAATTCAGTATTTTTAGCAGCGGCGATCCGGTGACGATCAATCATCAACCATACGAATGGTCGGTGCAGCTTGTTCCCGCGTCCACAGACGCGCTGCCAAATGTCGGGCTGCATCTCGGTATAGCCCACTGGCAGCCGATTCAGGCTCAGCACGAACGGTCGGGGTGCCGCCATCTGCCTGCTGTCGAATATCCATCGACAACGGGAGCTGCCCTAATAATGGTACATCGAGCTCGCCAGAAATTTTGCTGCCGCCACCCTCACCGAAGGGGTGACTGATGTGGCCACATGCTTCACAACAATGCATGCTCATATTTTCAAGAATGCCTAGCACTGGGATATCTACCTTGCCGAACATCTCCACCCCTTTCATGGCATCAAGCAAAGCAATATCTTGCGGGGTGGTCACGATCACAGCACCCGCGACCGGTGCCTTTTGCGACAGCGTCAGCTGAATATCACCGGTACCCGGCGGCATATCTACAATAAGATAATCTAGATCACCCCACTGCGTCTGACCAAGAATCTGCTGTAAGGCTCCACTTGCCATGGGTCCGCGCCAGACCATAGGGGTCTTATCGGTGATCATAAAACTCATGGACATGGCTTTCAGCCCGTGAGCACGGATAGGTTCAAAATATTTACCATCTTTGATGTCGGGACGCCGACCTTCCTCAACACCCAACATCATGCCCTGACTAGGGCCATAGATATCGGCGTCTAAAAGACCTACCTTTGCGCCTTCAGCATCTAACGCCAGCGCGAGATTTACAGCTGTGGTGGACTTGCCCACACCGCCCTTCCCGCTCGCTACCAACACAATGTTTTTCACCTGATTAAAGGCGCGACCATGATCCGCACTAAAACGCAGTTCTAAGTCAACGTCGGCAACGCCCAAAAATCCAGCCAGTTGCTCCTGCAGCACAGCCTCTAGACCGCTCGCCGGATAACCCAGTGTTACCGAAATACGATTCCCCGATGCCAAAATTCGCGCGCCTAATTCTTGCCAAGTTTTGCCTAGGTACGGATCTGTGAACTCTTCAACTTTCATTTATCCCCAGTGCCCTTTATCGCCAGCGCGTTAGTGTAGTGCCCTTCGCTGAGCGGGTATAGAACGGACTACCAGTTTGCGACACTGGATCGGCCCGAAGCCGCTAGCGCGACAGCTATGTCCAGCCTCAATAAAGCTATCTGTGTTGTACGGATATCCGGCTACGCCACTTTTGCCACCACTATTGGAACGATCCACCTTATAATCGACCGCGCGCCTTGAGACATTCGATCAGCTAGGACCTTCATGCAACGCCAAATTTTTGTCACCAGTGCTCTACCCAACGCTAATGGCCCAATTCATCTAGGGCATATGCTCGAGCATATCCAAACCGACATTTGGGTGCGTTTTCTGCGCATGCAGGGGCATCACGTTGTCTATGTCTGCGCTGATGATACTCATGGCACCGCAACGATGATCAAGGCAGAGCAAGAAGGGGTCACCCCAACGGAACTGGTGGATGCGGTGCGCGAAGCACATTTGGCCGACTTCAATGGTTTTTTAGTTGAGTACGATAATTACTACAGCACCCACTCAGAGGAAAACCGCCATTATTCAGAACTTATTTTTTCCCGGCTGCAAGAGCAAGGGCTGATTTATACGGAGCACGTCGAACAGCTGTACGACGCAGAAAAAGGACTGTTCCTTGCTGATCGCTTCGTTGTCGGAAACTGCCCAAAATGCCAAGCCGAAGGTCAGTACGGTGACAACTGCGAGAGCTGTGGCGCAACCTACAATGCAACCGAACTCGGCAACCCAAAATCTATTTACTCGGGTACCACACCAGAACTGCGAAAGTCTGAGCACTACTTTTTCGACCTGAGCAAATACACTGATTTCCTTCGCGAGTGGACTCGATCAGGCAGCGTCCAGCCAGAGATCGCGAATAAACTCAATGAATGGCTCGAGGACGGATTGAAACCTTGGGATATCTCTCGGGACGCCCCCTACTTTGGCTTTACGATCCCCGGCACTGAGGACAAATATTTTTACGTGTGGATGGATGCACCGATCGGCTATCTAGCGAGTCTGCAAAACCTATGCGACCAGCGCCAAGACTTGGAATTCGAGAGCTTCTGGAGTGAAGACAGCAACGCCGAAGTGCATCATTTTATTGGCAAGGATATTGTGAATTTCCATGCTTTGTTCTGGCCAGCAGTATTAAGTGGCGCCGGCTTCCGCACGCCGAGCCGTATTCATACCCACGGTTTCGTAACCGTCAATGGCACGAAAATGTCAAAGTCTCGCGGCACATTTATTCTCGCCGAGCGTTATCTAGCAAATCTGAACCCTGAATATTTGCGTTACTACTACGCGACCAAACTCAGTGATTCAGCAGATGATCTGGACATCAATTTAGACGACTTTGTGCAGCGAGTTAACGCCGATCTGGTCGGCAAGGTCATCAATATTGCCAGCCGCACCGCCGGTTTCTTGGTCAAACACTTCGATGGCGAACTCAGCACTGAGCCTCACGACCCAGCGCTGATGCAACAATTCACGAGTGCTGCAGACAGCATCGCGGAACATTTCGAAAGGGGCAATTTCGGCAAGGCTGTTCGGGAGATTACCGCCCTGGCTGATCTCGCTAATCAATATATTGCGGCCCATGAACCCTGGAACATGGTTAAAGACCCGGAATACAAAGCCGACGTGCAACCGGTATGCAGTCAGGCCATACAAATGTTCCGAGCATTAATGATTTTCCTCAAACCGATACTGCCAGAGACGGCACGCCGAGCTGAGGAATTCCTTAATGTCGCACCCTTACGATGGGCAGACCTAGAAAATAGTTTGGGCGGCCATCGAATTAAGCCGTTTAAGGCCATGATGCAACGTATCGATGCCAAACAAGTCGAGCACCTAATCGATGCGCCAGATCAGCCCGCCCCGGAAAAGATCGACCCACAAGAGGCACCGGCAAGCACCACCATTAGTATCGAGGACTTCAACAAAGTTGAGCTACGCGTCGCCAAAATCGTCAGCGCTGAACCTGTAGAAGGAGCCGACAAATTACTGTGTCTGGTTTTGGATGTAGGCGACCACCAGCGTCAGGTGTTTTCCGGCATCAAGGCCGCATATGCCCCAGAAGATCTGGTCGACCGCCTGACCATAGTGGTTGCCAATCTCGCACCGCGAAAAATGCGTTTTGGTGTCTCCGAAGGCATGGTATTGGCCGCGGGACCCGGTGACGCCGACATTTTCCTTTTATCACCGGACAGCGGGGCGACCCCTGGCATGGTGGTGAAGTAACTCCCCCCAGTAATAAAGGTCCATAACTGGCATGACAGATTTAAGTCTGATATTGCTTGGAGCTCTGCTCGTCAACAACTTTGTACTCGCTCAGTTTCTTGGCCTTTGCCCATTCATGGGCATTACCAAGAGTTATGACACCGCCTTTGCCACAGGCCTAGCGACTACATTCGTACTCAGCCTTGCCGCTGTCAGCACCCATGTCCTTTATAACGGCGTATTACTGCCCTTGGGTCTTGAATATCTGCGCATCATTCTGTTCATTGTGGTTATCGCTGGGCTCGTGCAACTGGTGCAAGTGTACTTACGAGCATCATCCCCTGTGCTGCAACAGCTGCTCGGCGTCTATCTGCCGCTTATCACCAGCAATTGCGCTGTGCTGGGTGTCAGCTTACTGGCCATAGGCCAAGACCTATCATTGCTGCAGACTTTGTTTTACGCCATCGGTGCCGCCGCCGGATTTACTTTAGTAATGGTTTTGTTTGGTGCCATGCGCGAACAACTGCAGCAATCAAAATTACCGGATGCTTTTAAGGGCACGCCAATCGCATTAATCAGCGCCGGCCTTATGAGTCTCGCCTTCATGGGTTTTCAAGGCCTGATCATATGATTTTTTCAAATGCTCTAACCCCGACTCTATTAATCGTCACATTAGTCGCCTTTGCTCTGACCGTCGCGCAGCTGCGCCGACGACTGCCCCATGATAAGCACAGTTTACCCAAAGAGATTGATGCGTTACTGCCGCAAACCCAATGCGCACAGTGCGGCTACCCCGGCTGCATGCCTTACGCCGAGGCCGTGGCTACCGGCGCCGCGATCGACCTTTGCCCCCCCGGTGGGCGCGAACTGGTAACACAACTGCGCGATCTTATGGGTTCAGACGCACCCCGTGAGCAAACCACGAGCACCGAACCTGAAGCGGCGATCGCCGTTATCGACGAGACTAAATGCATCGGTTGCGCACTGTGTTTGCCGCCCTGCCCAGTGGATGCGATCGTCGGAGCAAACGGCTTTATGCACACAGTAATTCCCCAGGATTGCACAGGCTGCGAGCTCTGCATCCCTGCCTGCCCAGTAGATTGCATCAGCCTAATAAGTATACCTGCAGCGACACCACCCCAACCCGCGCAACTGGCAATTTCGAGCCGCGGCTGCATCAATTGCGCCCGCTGCATAGACATATGCCCGCGCGACTTGCCTCCCGACCAGTTGTTTAAGCTCACCCAAAGCCAAGGATGGTCAGCCGCAGCCAACCTTGGGCTGCAAGCCTGCATCGAATGCGGGCTATGTGACCGAGTTTGCCCCAGCGATATCAATCTCGCCGAGATCTTTACACAAGCGAAGCGCATCGAGGCACATGAACGTGCAGAGCGCGATCACAAGGAAGCCATAAAACAACGCTACACAATCCACCAGGAGCGCGCTGTACAGCGCCGCGAATCCGCTCAACAACGCCGCGCCGAGCGCTTGCAACGACATCGCGGCCGTCGAATTCTAGTCAAGGAAGTCGACCAAGAACGGGAGCAGCGCGGGTGACCAAGATCGCTCGAAACCGCACATCCACGATAATGTATACCGTCCTGGCGGCACTGACTCCGGGCCTGATCGCCCAAGCATATTTCTTTGGTTTTGGCGTACTGCTGAACGGAATTATACTGAGTGTTTTGTGCGTGCTGATTGAAGTCTCCATAGCGCTGGTGCGACGACCCGTTAATTACATTAACGAGCTGTCTCGCCATTTTGGTGACGGCAGCACACTGTTAACCGCTTGGTTGATCGCGGTCTGTTTGCCCCCAAGCTTGCCGATTAGCGTATTAGCCGTGGCCGCTTTAGCTGCGATCGGCCTCGCAAAGCACGCATACGGTGGATTGGGGCAAAACGTATTCAATCCGGCGATGGTTGGTTACGCAGTGATTTTATTGTCATTCCCCGCCCTAATGGCGACTTATCCCAGCGCGGGCACCGACGGCCTCAGCGGCGCCACCCTGTTGAGCGATTTTCGCTACCGCGGCGGCACTACTGTGGCCGAGTTTATGCCTGGCGTTGCAACCGCTGCACACCACGCCACATTAACTGCGGGAATGTTCCTGCTCGGCGGTCTCTGGCTGCTGTTTCGACGCATTATAAGCTGGCGCATTCCAACCACTATGTTACTGACCGTCGGATTTCTTGCAGCGGTGACTTACGATCAGGGGTCCTCGCAAAGCCTTGGTTCACCTTGGTTCCACTGGACCACTGGCGGCACCATTGCGGCCGCGTTTTTCTTCGCCACCGACCCGGTCACACACCCAGCAAACCCCCGACATCAGATACTATTTGGCTGTTTGATCGGCGTTATATTGTTCGTTATCCGCACCGGAGCCAGCCTACCTGACGGCATCGCCTTTGCGATTTTATTGGCCAACTGCACCACCCCACTGTTCAATCGAATGCATCAACAGCCACAGCGAACAGCCCATGAATAGCAGCGCCCTCGATTGGCGCAGCCTCCTCAGCCTTATACTCATCGCGGGCAGCTGCGGTACCGCACTGGTCTGGGTTAATGACATCACCGCGCCACGCATAGAGATACAACGTCAGGAGCAAGCACGAGCGCTTATGAACAGCCTGCTGCTGCCGAGCCAACAACTAGAACTAAAAACAGTAGACACTTGGCGTGAGGATAAACTCAGCGCCTGTACCGACTGGTGGTTACTCAGGCTGACCGAGAACGGTTATGCCGGCCCAATAGAATTCTTAGCGTATTTGCACACCTCTGGCGAGGGTCTACCTAGCACTATTAAGCTCAGGGTTCTTAAACATTTGGAGACTCCAGGCATCGGCGACTTTATCGACCATGAACGCAGCAACTATTTGCCCGACCGAGATAATTGGACCCAAGCTGACTGGCAGGCAACCGACACACTCAGCGGCGCAACGATTACCCACAATGCGCTGCGTCGCGCCGTAGAGTCAGCCGCGCAAAGCATGGATGGCGACGCGCCAAACATGTTTTGTCAAAATACGTCGCAACCGGCAGAGGGTGATTCGCAATGAACACCTTCAATCGCGGCGTGCTTGTAAACAACCCTGCTTGGGCGCAACTGTTGGGCCTATGTCCGCTGCTCGCGGTCAGTAATAGTGTAGTGAATGCGCTAGGCCTAGCATTAGCCAGTGGGTTTGTGCTTTTGGGATCGAATCTCACAATCTCTCTCTTGCGTCATCGCATACCCGATGTCGCGAGGCTACCCTGCTTTGTATTGATCATCGCCACCTTTACCACGATCACGGTAATGGTTCTGGAGGCCTTTGCATTTACCTTGTATTTACGCATCGCCTTGTTCGTGCAAATTATTGTCACTAACTGCATGATCCTTGGGCGTGCCGAATCATTTGCGAGCCGCCAACCAGTCGGCGTTGCTGTTCTCGACGCCTTAGGTACCGCGGTGGGTTTTGCTCTGGCGTTGCTAATACTAGGCGGCGTCCGCGAAATATTAGGCTATGGCACATTACTGCGCGAAATGGATTTACTGTTTGGCGAAACAGCGAGCAGTTGGATCATCGAGTTGTCCAGTACTGCGGTTGTGCCGCTGGCTCTTTTTCCGCCCGGCGCTTTCCTGCTCGCGGGTCTGCTCTTTGCGTTGGCACAGGGGTTGGCAAAGTCCAAGCCGCCCGCGACTCACAATCCAAGCGCTCAAGTTGACGCAACAGTCGACTACGAGAAATGACACAAGTAGAGCAGGTTCTAGCGTTTTGGTTTGAAGAAATCAAACCGGCCCAATGGTGGCGCAAGAATCTGGCCTTCGACGCAGAAGTACGCCGACGTTTCGGGTATTTGCACGGTATCGCAGAGAATGGAGACTTAACCCATTGGCGAAGTAACGCGGAAGGCCGTTTGGCCGAAGTTCTTATTCTCGATCAATTTTCGCGCAATCTATACCGTAACCAAGCCCGAGCTTACGCATCAGACAGAATCGCTCAGGAACAGGCCGAAGCGGCTATTAAATTAGGCTTGGACCTAGAGTTGGCGCCCAGCAAACGCGCTTTTTTATATATGCCTTTTATGCATAGCGAATCTGCGGCGCATCAACACAACAGCGTGAAACTGTTTGCAACAATCGAGGCAACTGGCAACCTAAGGTCAGCACAACGACACCGTGCTGTCATCGAAAAATTCGGCCGATTTCCTCATCGTAACGACGCTTTAAAGCGGCCCTCTACAACAGAAGAAGAGATGTTTTTACGGCAACCGGGGGCTAGGTTTTAACCCGTATCCTATAGATCGCTACAGATCGCCATAGGTCTAACAAATGAATCGAGCAAACGCTGCACGATGCTGAGTCGGCTTCAGGCCGAAAATCCAGAGCCCACCACTGAGTTGCAGTACAGCTCGGTATTCGAACTGTTAACCGCCATGCTGTCTGCTTAGGCCACCGATGTGAGCGTCAATAAAGCCACTGGCCCATATTCGCCAGAGCCAATACGTGAGTGGCCATCTGCCGCCTAGGCGTAAGCGGATTAAAAAATCACACCAAAACGATCGGCCTATTTAATGCCAAAGCTGAGAACGAGATTAAGACATGCAAAACCCTGATCGCCCAACACAATAGCAACGCCCCCGAGGATCGAACTTTGTTGCAAGCGCTGCCCGGTGTCGGCCGCAAAACCGCGAACGTTGTTCTCACTAGCGCTTACGGCCATCCGACTATTGCTGTCGACAGACATATTTTTCGCAGCTCTAACCGCACCAAGGTGGCACCTCGTAAAAATCTGCGCCAAGCTGAGGAAAAGCTGCTTAAAGTGGTACCAGAAGAATTCAAGGTCAACGTGCATCACCGGCTGATTTTGCGCGGCCGTTACATTTGCGGAGCGCTTGCTCCACGCGAGGATTTTTATGTGTTCAAAGACAGAGTATCCAGCTGAGGATTAGATCGTTACAAGTTCCACGGCGCCAATGGGTTCCCCTAAGAAATAAGCCCCAACCCGACGAAACCGCTCGACGCCATCTGTCGCGAGAAACGTTACCTTGCCGGCAGTGCCAACTAACTGTGCGCTGGTCGGCTGGATCGCTTGTGCAACCTGCAGAGCAGTGGTCTCGGCTGAATCCACAATCACGGCCGCATCTCCGAGTAGGTTGATAAGTTTTTTACGGAATACTGGAAAGTGTGTGCAGCCTAAAAGCAAGACCAAACGCCGATCTCTAAACCCGCGCAAAGCATGAGTAAGCACTGCCTCAGCTACCGACTCGGACTCATGAGAATTTTCAGCATAACCTTGCTCCGCCAGAGTAACCCAGAGCGGACACGACCTTGCGTAAACTGTGAGATCGGCGTCTGCAGCTAAGAGCGCGCGCTGATAGGTGCCATCCATGACTGTGCCTTCAGTGGCCAGCACCAACACCATAGAACCGCATGCAGCATGCGCGGCGGCCTGCGCACCCGGTTCAATCACACCAAACACCGGTAATGGCGCGTATTTCTCTACTAACAAGGGCAGCGCTGCGGCAGAGGCTGTGTTGCAAGCCACAACGAGCGCCTTAATTCCGCGGTCAACTAAGGCTGCGGACGTCTGTAAGGCATATTGCTGCACCGTGGCAATACTCTTATTGCCATAGGGAAGCCGGGCGCTGTCGCCAAGATAGATAAACGATTCGCTGGGTAGCTCAGCTTGCAGTGCTCTCAATACCGTAAGACCGCCCATTCCAGAATCGAAAACACCAATAGGCAGCGTCGCATCAATCATGCGCGCTCGCCTCTTTACTCTCCCCCTTCAGGCCGGCCCTTTTGTAGTGCACAGCACCCAGCCGACACTTAAGAATAATCACGTCCACGCTTAGCACCCAGGCGCAGGCGTAGCGCATTTAACTTAATAAAACCGCCAGCATCTCGCTGATCATAAGCCCCTTGATCGTCTTCAAAGGTCACTACATCGGCATCGTACAAGCTGTCATCAGAACTTCTGGCCAGTACGCTCACCGACCCTTTGTAGAGCTTCAAAATAACGGTACCGTTCACGACGCTCTGGGAGGCGTCGATGAGGGCCTGCAATACTTTACGCTCTGGTGCCCACCAATAGCCGTTATAAATTAGTTTGGCGTACCGGGGCATCAGCTCGTCCTTCAGATGCCCGACCTCGCGATCCAGTGTGATGGATTCCATAGCCCGGTGTCCTCGCAGCAAAATCGTGCCACCAGGGGTTTCATAACAACCCCGGGACTTCATGCCAACAAAGCGATTTTCAACAATATCTGCGCGCCCAATGCCATGAATGCCGCCCAATCGATTCAATTCGCGCAACATTTCCCCAGGACTCAGCGGGGTGCCATTCAATGCAATTGGGTCGCCATTTTTATAGGTTAGCTCAATGATGCCTGCTTCATTGGGCGCATCTTCTGGCGCTACGGTCCAACGCCACATACCGGCGTCGGCTTCTCTTGCTGGGTCTTCAAGACCACCGCCCTCGTATGAAATGTGCAATAAATTGGCATCCATAGAATATGGCGATTTATCACCACGCTTATAGTCGACTGGGATCTGGTGTTTTTCACAGAAGTCCATCAATGCCTCACGGGAATTCAAGTCCCACTCGCGCCAAGGAGCAATGACCTTAATATCTGGATCTAGCGCGTAGGCACCAAGCTCATATCGCACTTGATCATTACCCTTGCCAGTGGATCCATGTGAAACCGCATAAGCCCCATTCTCACGCGCGATTTCAACCAAACGACGCGTAATCAACGGCCGCGCTATGCTCGTGCCTAAAAGATATTCGCCTTCGTATACCGTGTTAGCGCGAAACATCGGGTATACATAATTCGCCACAAAGTCCTCGGTAAGGTCTTCGATATAAATCTTTTCTACACCCATGGCCTTGGCTTTTTCCCGAGCGGGCTCCACTTCCTCGCCCTGCCCGATATCAGCTGTGAAAGTAATCACTTCCGCTGCATAGGTTTCTTGTAACCAACGACAAATCACCGACGTGTCTAAGCCACCGGAATACGCCAAAACGATTTTATTTTTTTCTGCCACGCGTGCGCCCTCAAAATTCGGGCGCAATCTTATGCGATGCCTCGGGTTATGCAAGCAGGCAAGATAACCAAACAGTATCGACTCAACGATCCCCCCTCTCAGCTGCGATCCTGTTAGAATGCAGATATGGAACTTTCCGAACGTTTTCGCGGCTATTTACCTGTGGTTTTAGACTTGGAGACCGGTGGTTTCGATCACCAAACCAATCCGATCCTCGAACTCGCCTGCAGTTTTCTGCATATGCATGACAATCAGCTGCTAATCAAGGGACAGGAGAGCTGGAACGTCGAGCCAGCAGCCGACCTCGTCATAGAACCGGCAAGCCTTAAGGTAACCGGTATCGAACTCGATGACCCGGATCGTAACGCGGTAGACGAAGAAACTGTGTTGCGAGAATTCTTTTCATTGGTGCGCGGAGAAATGAAGCAGCAGCGCTGTCATCGCGCCATTATTGTCGCTCATAACGCATCATTTGATCAGGGGTTTTTGAACACCGCCTGCGTACGCTGCGCAATAAAACGCAATCCATTCCATCCATTCACAGCTTTAGATACGGCCACGCTAGGGGCTTTGGCTTATGGTCATACAGTACTGCGGGAAGCTTGCCGAAGGGCCGACATCGATTTTAGTGAAGCACGTGCCCACGGCGCAGCATACGATGCAGACAGAACAGCCGAACTGTTCTGCCACATCGTCAATACCTGGGATTTCCAGACCGCTTGGCTGGATTCAGCTGGCTCAATGGACTAACGATCTAAGTTTTCTCGCGCGCAATTTGGTTAATCCGCGCAGCGCACCACAAAACTCGCTTATCGGCAGATCATATGGCGAAACAATCTGAGCGTGCACCAATGCGCGATGCCCGCGCCCTTCGGCTTTATCAAAATCATTTTTATCCGCA
>ERZ802822.515-NODE-515-length-26910-cov-8.688257_pt1 | contig 26910 bp, 26 predicted proteins | sample MGYA00345649_ERZ802822 | MGnify/ENA primary metagenome ERZ802822 (study PRJEB30503, sample SAMEA104212359) | marine metagenome | biome: Westerlies Biome; feature: [SRF] surface water layer (ENVO:00010504) within the epipelagic zone...; material: water...
TCATTGCAAATGGTTTTCCTTTTTACCCTCATGTCCTAGGTGATTGTATATTTTTTATGTCATCTCCAAAAGAAATAGCAAAGTTAAACCTCCAAACAGGAAAATTATTATTCAAAAAAACTTTTAATAAATCTATTTTTAGTTCATACGGAATGATCATTATATCTGATCAGGTTTATTTACTATCCAAGAAAGATGCAAAAATTGTAGACAAAATTTCTGGTAGCATTGAAACATGCAATGAAATAGAAAAAAAAATTAATTTAAAAGAACTATCAGCCTCGCTAGGCAATGGAACATCATTCATGTCTTCAATTTCTTTAACTCATCCACAACCTGGTGGCGATGGAGGCGTTGCAGCAATGGGTGGTGATAGCGGTGGCGGCGGAGGTGGTGAATAATTTTTTAGATCAATAAAGAAACTATTTCAAACATATTTAATATTTAATATGTTTACAAAATGTATTTAACATATATACTTTCAGCAAATGATCAGAACAAAAGCACAATTGAGACGGGTTTTAGCTATATAGCTGGATCTTTCCTATTGTGAATTAGACCCAGCTTTAGCTGGGTTTTTTTTATTTAAAAAAAAGAGAATTATGAAAAATTTTATTAATACACAAGATTGGTCTAAAGATGAACTGCAAGACATCCTAGATTATGCAAAAGATTTAAAAACTAACAAGTTTCAGGAGACGCTGAAAAATAAATCTGTTGCATTATTATTCTTCAACCCATCAATGAGGACTAGAACTAGTTTTGAGCTTGGGATTCAAGAACTTGGAGGTTATGCGGTTGTACTTCATCCTGGAAAAGATGCATGGCCAATTGAATTCAAACCCAATACTGTTATGGACAGTGAGTCTGAAGAGCACATTATTGAGGTTGCAAAAGTACTTTCAGAATACTGTGATTTAATAGCGATAAGAGCTTTTCCAAAGTTTTTAAACCTAGAAGAAGACCTTACTGATAATGTTATAAATAGTTTTGCAAAATATTCTTCTGTTCCGGTGGTTAATATGGAAACAATCACTCATCCATGCCAGGAACTTGCTCATATACTAACTATGCAGGAGCAATTAGGAGATTTATCAGGAAAAGATTATCTTTTAACATGGACTTATCACCCAAAACCATTAAATACAGCCGTAGCCAATTCTTCTTTGATGATTGCAAGTAAATTTGGCATGAATGTTAAGCTTTTATGTCCTAGTGAGGACTATATTTTGCATGAGAATTACATAAATCAAGCAAAAGATAACTGCAACCTTAACAATACCTCCTTTAAGATTACACATGATATAGATCATGGATATGATAATGCAGATATTGTGTATGCAAAGAGCTGGGGTTCTTTAAATTATTATGGAAACCCTAATGAAGAAAAAATTATTAGAGATCAATTCAAACACTTCATTGTAGACGAGGATAAAATGGCTAAAACTAATAAAGCTCTTTTTAGTCATTGTCTTCCATTGAGAAGAAACATTAAAGCTACAGATGGTGTTATGGATTCTGATTATTGTGTTGCTATCCAAGAGGCTGGAAATAGAATGCATGTTCAAAAATCATTACTCAGTAAATTATTAAATAAAGGATAAAAAATGAAAAAGATTGTTTTAGCATTTTCAGGTGGTTTAGATACGAGTTTCTGTGTCCCATACCTTATAGAACAAGGATATGAAGTTCATACAATATTTGTTAACACAGGAGGCACTCCTATTGTTGAGGAGAAAAAAATATCAAAAAGAGCTAAAGAATTAGGTGCTAAAAAGCATTTAAATGTGAATGTTGAGCTCCCTTTATGGAAGCAAATAATTAAACCCCTTATTTGGTCTGGATCAATGTATCAAGATAAGTATCCTGCTTTATGCTCAGATAGATACTTGATTGTTACAGAAGCCATTAAGCTATGTAAGAAACTAAATACTAAATATATATCTCATGGCTGTACCGGCATGGGTAATGATCAGGTTAGATTTGATCTTTCTATACAAGCATTTGGTAATTACAAAACAATCACGCCAATAAGAGAAATACAAAACAAAGTTTCAGATGTAAGAGGCTACGAAAAAAAATATTTAATTGAAAGAGGTTTTAAAGTTTCATCTTTGCATTCTAAATATAGTATTAACGAAAATCTAATGGGTGCCACTGTTTCTGGTTCAGAAATTGATGATTGGAAAGAACCATCAAAAGAAAGTTATATTCTTTGCAGCACACCTGACAAATATCCTTCTAAACCAAAGAAAATTACTATTGAATTTTTAAAAGGAGAGGCAAGAAAAATAGATGGCAAATCAATAAAAGGTGCTGAATTATTAAGAACACTTAATAAAATTGGTGGTAAGTATGGAATAGGTAGAGAAATATTTGCAGGTGATACCATTATTGGGATAAAGGGAAGATTCCTTTTTGAATCCCCTGGAATATCGATTTTACAAAGAGCACACAGAGCTTTAGAAGAATCTATATTTACAGATAAGCAGAATTTCTTCAAACCAACAGTTGGCAAGAAATGGGTTGAGCTTATATATGGCGGTTTTTATTTTGATCCATTGGCTAGAAACTTAGAAACCTTTCTTGAAGATATCCAGAAACCTGTAAACGGCAAAGTAACGGTTTTACTTAGCCCTGGAAAAGTTGAGGCTGTTTCAGTTGATGCTAAGAAAATTCTTGTTAGCAAAGATGCTATATATGCTCAGTCCGCATCATGGGGTGTAGAAGAGTCAAGTGGATTTATAAAACTCTTAGGAAAAAGCACCGCTACTTGGACAGAAGTTAATAAAAAGTAATATGAGCAAGAGCTATAAAAAAGATACTATCTTAAAACTTCTAAGTGGAATGAGTAGTGAGAAGGAAATTAGAAAATATTTAGATAGATTCTCATCTGATGATTATAAGTTTGCAGTTATTAAGGTTGGAGGAGCAGTTATTCAGAATGATCTTGATAATTTAGTATCTTCGCTGGCTTTTTTAAATGAGGTCGGTTTAAGGCCAATAATTGTCCATGGAGGTGGCCCAAAGTTATCACAAGAGCTTGAAAGAAAAAAAATATCATTTTCTTTTAAAGAGGGCCAAAGAGTTACTTCAAAAAAAGTTTTAGATGTAGCTTTTGAAGTCTTTAGTGGTGAAAACAAAAAGATTGTTTCTGCTCTTTCAGACAAAGGAGTTAATGCTATTACAATTATTGGTGATGTCTTTACATGCTCCATTGATGACGAAGATCTTGGATATGTCGGAGAAATTAAAGAAACCAAATCTGATGATATAAAAAAGATCATAAACTCTGGAGGTATTCCTGTCATTGCACCAATGGGTTTCACAGAAGAAAAACAACTAGTAAATATCAATGGTGATAAAGCAACTCTAGCTTTAGCAAAAGAAATAACCCCAGATAAAGTAATATTTTTAAGTGAAATTGGTGGAATTTTTAATGAAGCAGATAAGTTAATATCTAATATTAATATCAAAGATGATTATGATAGGCTTATGAATGAGGATTGGCTTCATTCAGGAATGAAGCTTAAACTTCAGCAGATCAAACTTCTTTTAGATTCATTGCCAAGCCACAGTTCTGTGTCCATCACCAAGCCACTGCATCTTAATAGAGAGCTTTTTACTGATGCTGGATTTGGAACTCTCGTTAAAGCTGGTCATCAAATAGGTAGATACGAAAACTTAAATAATGATCAAGAGATCGTAGTTACTTCAATCCTTGAATCTTCTTTTAAAGGAAAATTAGCAAATAACTATTTTGTAAACACAAATAAGGAATTTTATATTAGTTCATGCAACAGAGCTTCCATAATTATTTCTCATGATCAGGGTATAGCATATATGGACAAATTTGCAGTCATTAATAATGCTAGAGGTGAGGGCCTGGGTAATGCAATGTGGAATAAAATGCTATCAGATTATAAGCAAGTTTTTTGGAGATCAAGATCTAATAATGTCATTAATAATTTTTATAAAGATGTATGTGACGGATTTCAAAAGTATGATGAGTGGAGTATTTTTTGGATAGGTATAAGCGATCTTAAAGTATTAACATCATGTATTGATTATGCAACCAACCAACCAGCAACAATTCATTATGAAGAGTAAATTTAATATAGCCTTAGTGGGAGGCAGGGGTTATGTCGGTCAAGAAATTATTGGTATCTTAAATAATCACCCCAACTTTACCCTATCAAAAATTTTCTCTAAAAGTGCATCAGGCGATGCTGTAAAAGAATATACAAAAATATCTGGTTTGAAGTATAGCTATCTAGACAAACCAGAAAATATCACTTTATTAGATATAGATATAGTCATAATGGCTTTACCTAACAACGAATCTTATGAGTATGTAAAAAAAATCGAAGAATACAATCCTGACATTATCATTATTGACTTAAGTGCTGACTATAGGTTTGATAAAAGTTGGACATATAGTATTCCTGAAATCTGTAAACCAAATAACAAAAATAGAATTAGTAATCCTGGGTGCTATGCATCTGCGATTCAGTTTTCTTTATTCCCATTAAAAAAAATAATTAATGGAAAAGTCAGTTGCATGGGAATTTCCGGATATAGCGGGGCGGGAGCAACACCCAATGATAAAAATAATCCTGAAAATTTAAAAGATAATGTAATTCCATATTCTTTGTCAGGTCATCTGCATGAAGATGAGGTAATGGATCATTGTTATAAAAATCTAACATTCAGCCCCCATGTAGGTGATTTTTTTAGAGGCATTTTAATTACTTCTCATATTCAGCTAAATTCTAAATATACAAGTTCAGAAATATATGACATATACAATGATTATTATGAGAATGATGAGCTGATAAAGGTCAGCACAGAGATTCCAATGCTTAATAAGATAGCAAATAGTCATTTTGTTAATATTGGTGGATTTGACATAGATGAAAGCGGATTAAGTTTAGTTGTATGCTGTACTTTAGATAATCTTCTTAAAGGAGCTGCAACACAGGTCATTCAGAATTTAAATTATGCATGCAATTTAAAGGAACTAACTGGAATACATTATGAGTAAAAAAATATGGAATACTAAAGGTGCAGAGTCATCATATGAGATAGCATCATTTCTTGCAGGTGAGGATATTGAGTTAGATAAATCTATCTTTATATATGATATTGATGCAACAATCGCTCACATCAAAGGCCTATCTTCTATCGGCATTATTAAAAAAAATGAATTGGCTAAACTAATTAAGTCATTAAAAGAATTAAGACTTAAATTTCTGAGTGGAAAGTTTAAATTAACAGAAAAATATGAGGACTGTCATTCAGCTATAGAATTTTATTTAACAAAAGAGCTTGGGGAACTTGGTAAAAAAGTTCATACAGGCAGAAGCAGAAATGACCAAGTCTTAGTTGCAATGAGACTTTTTGCTAAAAAAAATCTTATAGATTTTAAGAAATCTAATAAATCTATTGCAAAGGTTTTGCTAAAAATGGCAAATAAATATGAAAAAACTTTAATGCCTGGATATACCCATCTTCAAAGAGCAATGCCATCTTCGTGGGGTCTTTGGTTTGCATCCTATGCTGAATCGTTTATAGATAACATTGATTTAATAAATAGCACTATAGAGTGGATAGATTCAAACCCTCTTGGAAGTGCAGCTGGTTATGGTGTAGCCCTGCCATTAGATAGGAAACTAACAACCAAAGAGTTAGGTTTTAAGAGAACACAGTTGAATAGTTTATACATTCAAAATAGTAGAGGTAAATATGAGATGCAAATCATAAATACTTTAAAGCAATCAATGCTAGATGTAAGAAAGCTTTCATGGGATATGAGTTTATTTATGTCTCAAGAATTTGATTTACTAACAATTGATAATTCATACCTAACAGGTTCGTCTATCATGCCAAATAAGCATAATCCGGATGTGATAGAAATACTTAGAGCTAATTACTCCATACTTGCAGGTCAGGCATCGGAGCTTGAGAATCTTCTTTCTTTGCCTAGTGGTTATCAAAGAGATCTTCAGTTAACAAAAAGAAGTTTAATATCAAGCTTTGATATATCACTTAAATCATTAAATATTCTTCCAAACTTAATAAGTTCCATCAAAGTTAATAAATCAAAATCAATTGATTATATTGATGAAGAAATGAAAATGACTGATAAAGTTTATGCTCTTGTTTCAAAAGGAATACCCTTTAGAGATGCATACAATAAAATTAAAAACTCTGATGATTTAACAAAATTTACACAATCTAATTCCAAAGATCATTCAGAAGGCTCTCCAGGAAATTTAGCTTTAGGTAAGCTTGCCACTAGGTTAAAAAATCAAAAATAATATGTTTTATTTTGGCTAGGCTTTTATATTGGCTCTAATTTGAACGAAAAAATCTCTACGTAAATAGTTAATGCTGATAAACTTTACTATCATGACACTTACAGTTAAATTTTGTTAATACCTGCTAGATTTAAATTGATCTTCATGTCTTTTTTAGCTGTATTCATTTGCTATATTGATCGAGTAAATATCTCAGTTGCAATTATTCCAATGCAAGAGCAATTTGGTTGGAATGAAGCTCAGATAGGCATTATTTTTTCTATATTTTATGTTGGGTATTTCTTTTCAATGGCTGTTGGTGGATTTTTAGCTGATAAATATGGAGGTAAAACAGTTTTAGGATTAGGAGTTTTGCTTTGGTCTATATTTACAATGCTCACTCCTGCATTTTCTTACAATGGTTTTCTTGCCTTATTGTTTATAAGAATATTGATTGGTTTAGGAGAGGGTATAACTTTCCCCTCATGGCATTCGATGTATGCCCGCTGGATACCTTTTAAAGAAAGAACAAGAGCAATAGCAATAACTAATAGCGGCATACCCGCAGGTACTATTTTTGCTTATGTTATTTCGGCAATAATAATTGCATCTTATTCATGGGAGTGGGTTTTTTATTCTTTTGGCGCTCTTGGTTTAATTTGGTTTTTTTTCTGGCAAAAGGATATTCACTCATATCCTGAACAAGATAAAAACATTTCGCTAGAAGAGTTAACCTTAATAAAAGATGAGGCACCCGCAGATTCAAATGCAAATAAAATTCCATTATTAAGCTTGTTAACAAATCTTCCTTTTCTATCAATTGCAATTGCAACATTCTGCAATAATTGGGCCTTATTCACCTTTCTTTCTTATCTACCAAAATATGTTAATAGCCCAGCTTCAATGGGAGGGCTTGGAATAAATTTAGATTCATCTGTATTTGTATTGATGGTACTTTTCCCAAGCATAGTTTCAGTTACAGCTCTTATTACAGGCGGATATCTTGCAGACACATTAATTAAAAATGGTTATAAAGTTCTCAAGGTTCGAAAAACTGTAAATACAATTGGTTTCTTTGGATCTGCTTTTTGTTTATCGATGATACCTTTGCAGGAGTCGCATATAACTATTGTAATTTTATTATGTATAACTAATGCATTTAGTGGATTAGCTGTAGGAGGCTTTGGTGTAAACCATGCAGACTTAGGTCCAAAATATACAGGATCACTTGTTGGTATATCTGGAAGTATTGGTATGTTGGCTGCAATAATAAGTCCGTTAGTTGCAGGATTAATACTTGAAATTACAGGCTCCTGGATCTTAATATTTAATATATGTTCTGCTGCATTATTTTTTGGTGGTTCATTTTATTTAGTTTTTGCTGGAGCTACTGAACAATTTAAATAATACAAAAATTGAGATATTTTACAGAAATCAGTCTAAGGCTATAATGATGAATGGATACAAAATTAGAAATAGCAAAAAATTGGCTTCCTAGATATACAGGAATGCCACTAGATCAATTTGGTGAATATATTCTTATCACCAACTTTAAAGACTACGTAACTAAGTTTTCAGAAAGATTTTCTTCACAGATTCATGGTGAAGGAAAGGCAATGCAGGCTTCAACCAATAGCGATGGCTTAACAATTATCAACTATGGTATTGGTTCTCCCAATGCAGCAACAATTATGGATTTATTAGTTGCTGTAGATCCAAAAGGAGTCCTATTCTTAGGTAAATGTGGAGGCCTTAAAGATTCGTCTGAAATTGGTAATTTTATTCTTCCCATTGGTGCTATAAGAGGTGACGGAACGTCTAATGATTATTTTCCACCTGAAGTTCCAGCATTACCGTCATTTAAACTACATAAGTTTGTTTCAGATATTATTGTTGAAAAAAATAGCGATTATAGGACTGGAGTAATTTATACAACTAATAGAAGGGTTTGGGAGCATGATAAGCGTTTTCTTAAAAGATTAAAAAAGACAACAGCCATTGGTGTTGATATGGAGACAGCGACTGTTTTCTCAGTTGGACATTATAACGAGATAGCAAGAGGAGCATTATTGCTTGTGTCTGATGTGCCCTTAACGCCTGAGGGGGTTAAAACTGAAACCTCTGACAAGGAAGTTACACAGAAGTGGGTAGACCTTCATTTAGAAATTGGTATAAAGGCTATGACAGATATAGGCCAAAGTGGCGAAGAGATAAAACATTTTAAATACTGATAATTATTGAACCAATGCTTGGAAATAATTAAATATTTCTTGTTGCTTTCTATCTCTTGCTGTTGTCCATTCTTTAGTAGACTCCATATTAAGGATATTTTTATTGGTATCAAAAACAAGAACTCTGGGCACTCCTTCCTCTTTTGGTATTTTAAAATAACTTATTAGATTCATATTCTTATCATATCTGCCAACATCCACATGCATGATTTCATAGTGTTCGATCATATATTTTTTTATAGTTGGAAGTTGAAGGGTGCCTTCTAAGATTCTGCAGTCAGGACACCAATTACCACCAAATATAATTATGGGCTGCTTTGATTTATTGATAGAGCTATCTAAAAATCTTTCAATATCACTTTCAGAATATATCTCTCCATTGTAAGGAAGAGGTAATGGCATTTTTAAGACTTCATCTGGAGGCATCGTTATATCATTAGCTGACATGGTTATTGGGATGATAACAAGCGACAAAAAAGAATAATATTTAATAAGATTTATTATCATATAAAGCATATTACAATACTAATAGATTATGGAGAATTAAAATGATATGGATTATTAGATTATTTTTACTTGTGATGGGTTTAACCTATTTTGCTATTGGGGTTTGGGCAATATTTGATTCTATGTTTGACTTTCTACCATCTTTTCTGGAAGCAGTTGGGTTAAGTGTTACTTCTGAAATTGGTTATTCAGAAATTGCAGGATTATATGGTGGACTTAATTTGTGCATAGGTTTGATGTGTCTAGTTGGTCTCGCAAAAGAGGATATAGGTATATTTTCAATAAAATTTTTAACTTTTTTAACAGGCTCTATAGCATCAGGTAGAATTCTTTATTCTTTGATACCTGCTACACCAACTTTCTATAATACTTTTTTTATATTTGAGATAACCGCATGCCTTTTAGGAGTATGGTTTTTAAGATCTTTAAAAAAACTAGATTAAGTTACTTAGTTTTAAAATATAGGCTAAGTAGCCTATAACAAAAGTAAATCCAATAAATTTTATAAAATTAAGACTTACTTTTGTTGTAGAATAACTTGCAGCAATCAAAACAAATAAGACAGAGGCTATTGCCATAATTAAAAAGTCTCTTGAAAGAATATTAGCCTCAAAGGTTGAGTCTGAAAACAATCCTATTATTGGAACAACCAAAGCAATATTCATTACATTAGAACCAATTACATTTCCAATAACCATGTCATTTTTCTTTTTAATTATTGCTGAAATAGTTGCAGCCAATTCAGGTAAGCTTGTGCCAATAGCAATAATTGTTAGACCTATTATTACTTGAGGTACGTTTAGCATCACTGCTATTTGTTCCGCATTAACCACAGCATAGTTAGAACCAATAATTAGAGCTAGAAGTCCAATAACCAAGAATGTCATTGTCTTTATGGTATTTATTTCCGTGTTATTCCCATCATCTTTATTATTTGTATCTGGGATTCTAAAAACATAAGTTATGTACATAAATGCAGCAAAGAGAAATAGAAATTCTATACTCTCAACTTTAGTAATTTTTAAATCAAGAAGACCAATACCTAAAATAATTACACCGAGAATAAATGGTAAAAATTGAATAGGGTTTGTTTTAGCAGGCCTAATAGAAATCCCTATACACGATACCCCAAAAATCAGAGCAATATTTGATATATTGGATCCAATAACAGTTCCCATAGCAATAGCCTCAGTTCCATTTAATACTGATGAAATACCTACAAATATTTCTGGAGCTGAAGTTCCAAGCGCGACTATAGTTAAACCAATTGTCAGCTCACTTAGGCCAAACTTTTTTGCAATCAGTGATGAATTATCTACAAATTTATCTGCACCCCACACAAGAACTGCCAAAGCAACTAACAAACCTATGAGATTATAAAAAATCATACCTAATTCTAACATTTATAGGCTGATATTTTGTGCGCATCTATAAACGTATGCAGAATCATTATTAAAGCTAATATTCTGTGTTATTCAATATATAATGACTTTCTTATTCAAAGGAAAACTATTATGGAAATAAATAATTTATTTAGTGTTAAAGGGAAAGTTGCAGTGGTAACGGGTGGATCTAGAGGTATTGGAGAAATGATTACTGCTGGTTTTTTAGCAAATGGAGCAAAAGTATATATCACAGCAAGAAAAGCTCCTGCCCTTATTGAGAAAGCTAAAGAGTTATCAGAAAAGTACAAAATAGAGTGTATTGCTCTTCCTTGTGACTTGAGCACTATTGAAGGCATAGACTCTTTCGTCAGCTTAATAGAAGAAAAGGAAGAGGGCATAGACTATCTAATAAATAACGCAGGCGCTGCATGGGGAGAGCCTTTTGAAAGTTTTTCAGAAGCAGGATGGGATAAAGTTATGGACTTAAATGTTAAGAGTCTTTTTTTCTTAACACAAAAAATGAAACCATTGCTTACAAAGAGAGCTTCTCTTGAAGACCCATCTAGAGTAATAAATATTGGATCAATAGACGGGTTAAATGTTCCTGGATTTCCAACTTTCTCTTACAGCACATCAAAGGCAGCTGTTCACCATTTAACTAGACATCTTTCAGCTCAGCTCGTATCAGAAAACATTACAGTTAATGCTATTGCTCCTGGACCATATCCAAGTGCAATGCTGGGGTCAGCAGTAAATTCTGATTATTCAGAAATTGAAAAAAGAAACCCAAGAAAAAGAATTGGCAGCCCAGAAGATGTTGCTGGTTTAGCGATTTTTCTATGTTCTAGAGCAGGGGCTTATGTTGTTGGAGAAACTATTGCTTCAGATGGCGGAATAGTAAAAACAGGCGGCCACGTTTTAGGTTAATAATTTTTTATTTTTTTGCGTCTACAAATGCATTAATAATTAACTCTTTCATCCATATGTGACCACCATCACCTTCATCGCTTTTATGCCATATTAAGAAGTATTCCATTGATGGAATCTCCGCTGGTATCTCTACGAATGGAAGATTATGCGCTTTAGCAAAACTCCTTGTTGCAAACATAACCAAATCAGTTGATTTAATTATTGTTGGGGCAATTAAGAAATGTTGACATCTTAATGCTACATTTCTTCTATGTCCTATCTTATCAAGTTCTACGTCAATTAAATGCAATCCTGTTCTTCGACTGGATACATGTAAATGTTGTTGCGAAAGAATATCATTAAGTGATGGATTATCTATCTTTGATAATGGATGATCTTCTCTATAAATTGCTACAAAGTCATCTTCAAAGACTTTGTAAGAATTTATTTCATCAGAAACTGGAATAACTGGATCCACAACAAAATCTAAATTATTTGTAGATAAGGCATGAACTTGATCACTCCTTTTGTATGCATAACTGCCTACCGAAATATTTTTAGCATTTTGATCAATCTCTTTCATTATAAAAGGTAGGACTCTGCCTTCAGAAATATCACCTAAAGATAATTTGAATGTTCTTGATGTTGAGTCAGTATCAAATGTATCTGGCTCATTTACACTCTGTTGCATAAGAGCTAAAGCACTTTGAATATCACTTATAATATTTTCAGTCTTTTGAGTTGGAACCATTCCAGTCCCAGTTCTAATAAACAGATCATCATCAAATTTCTCACGCAAACGTGACAATGCATTGCTGACAGCAGGCTGAGTTATGCCTACAACTTCAGCAGCTTTTGTTAGGCTCCCTTCTGTATAAATAGCATTTAATATAACAAATAGATTTAAATCAAAGGTGCTTATCTTCATAGTTCTTAATTTTGACAGTAATTATGCAAAAGTGCGTATAGCTTTGATTCAAACATGAAGCTATTATAGGAGTAATAGTTAATTGTATTATTCATCACACTTATAATGGTACCAAATATTAGTGTATATAGGGAGTTAAATTAAAATGTTACCTGAATTACGACCAGAAGCTGTAGATCTTATCTCAAGAGTAAAAGACTTTATTGAAAAAGAATGTGTCCCAGTTGAACACACTTTTCATGAGCAAATTCAAGATGGTGACGAGAGATGGAAATCCTACCCGCCAATAATGAACGAATTAAAAGACAAGGCAAAGTCACTTGGTTTATGGAATTTATTTTTACCTGAAAGTGAATTTGGTGCTGGTCTTACTAATTATGAATATGCTCATTTAGCTGAAGCTATGGGAACATGCCATATCGCATCGGAGGCAATGAATTGTCAGGCTCCAGATACTGGAAATATGGAAGTTATAGCAAGATATGGTAATGAAGATCACCAAAAGGAATGGCTTCAACCGCTCCTTGATGGTGAAATTAGATCTGCATTTGGAATGACAGAGCCTGGAGTTGCATCTTCTGACGCAACTAACATGCAGGCAACAGCTGTCTTAGATGGAGATGAATACGTAATTAATGGTGAGAAATGGTGGACATCAGGTGCCGGAGATCCAAGATGTAAAATTATTATATTTATGGCAGTTACTAACCCTGATGCTGCTAAACATCAAAGACATTCCATGATGCTAGTTCCAATGGAGTCTGAGGGTATAGAGATTAAACAGATGATGCATGTCTTTGGTTACGATGATGCGCCACATGGGCATGCTCACATTAAATTTAATAATGTAAGAATACCTAAAGATAATCTTTTACTTGGTGAAGGAAGAGGTTTTGAGATTGCTCAAGGTCGTCTTGGACCTGGAAGGATACACCATTGCATGAGAACGATTGGTGTTGGAGAAAGAGCCATTGACCTGATGTGTCAGAGAGGAATTGATCCTTCAAAGATGCCATTCGGTAAAAATATAGCTAACCTTGGAGCTAATTTTGATTATATAGCTGAATCAAGAATCGAATTAAATGCTGCAAGACTCTTAACGCTTGATGCTGCTCATAAGATGGATACTGTTGGCAACAAAATTGCTGCTAGTGAAATTGCTCAAATTAAAGTTTACGTCCCAAATGTAGTATTAAAGATAATTGATAGAGCAATTCAAATTCATGGAGGCGAGGGCGTTTCTCAATTAACACCGCTAGCATCAATGTATGCTCACATAAGAACCTTGAGACTAGCAGATGGGCCAGATGAGGTGCATAGAAGGGCGGTAGCAAGACTAGAGCTTGGCAAACACGTCGTAAGATAATTGTCTTTTAATAATTTAATATTCTACGATACTGAAACTACTGGAATCCAAAAAGATTTTAGTCAAATCCTTCAATGCGGATCAGTATTAACAGATAGTTCCTTAACTGTTATTGACGAGCAAAACATCGGTTGTGCTCCTTTGCCATGGGTTATTCCTCAGCCAATGGCTATGCTTACAAATAAGAAAATTGATCTTTTTAATTCAAATACTTCACATTATCAGATGATGAAAGATCTGCAGTCACAATGGAAACAATGGTCTGCACAGAATCCTGCAATTTTTATTACCTATAATGGACATGCATTTGATGAAGAGTTGATTAGAAGGCAGTTTTTTTGGAATCTGCTTGAGCCCTACACTACAAATACAAATGGCAATGGCAGACTAGATCTCATGTTGATGATTCATAATATCGCTGCATTTTTCTCAAATGAAATATCTATGCCTTTATTTGATGGAGGGCCAGGAATTAGTTATAAATTAGAGCACTTGGCTCAAGAGCATGGAATAGACGCTGGTGATGCTCATGATGCAATCGCAGATTGCAACCTAATGATCGACCTTTGCAAAATCCTACAAAGTAAATTGCCAGAAGTATTCCAATCCTTTATTAATATTTCTACTAAACCAGGTGTAAAAGATCTGCTTTTTTCAGATGACTTTCTAGCTCTCGGTGAAATTCATAGACGACATACTTTCAGATACCCAGTAGTAATGTGCGGTAGCGATGCTAGCAGACCAAATGAAATTGTTTTTTATGATTTAAGCTATGATCCAGAAGACATTTTAGATTTAGACTTTTCAGAGATAAATAAATTGGTTCAATCAAAAGGAAGAGATGGGCCTCTTAAGAAATACAAAATAAATAAAACTATACCTATTTGCTCTCATAAACTTTTAAATAATCCAGATGCTTTTGATATTGAATTTAGTGAATTACAGAGGAGAGCAGATATTGTAAGATCAAATAAAGATTTTCAATCAAAAGTTTCTCAAGCTATGGAAGATAGAATGATGGATTTCCCAGAATCTGAGTATATTGAAGGAACAATTTATTCCGGAGGCTTCCCCTCTTATAGAGACAAAGACCTGATGCAAGAATTTCATTCCTCAGATGATTTGGACCATCTAATAAAAATATCTAGGAATTTTGAAGATGAGCGTTTAAGACTTTTTGCCGAAAGAATAATATGCAATCAATATTCATCAAATATTCCAGAAGACATCTACAAAAGATACCAAGACTTAATTGATCAAAGAAATTATGAAGAAGGCCCATGGGGATCGATAGAAAAATCACTTATTCAAATTGAAAAACTCTTAGATGAAAGAGATGAAGAAGAGAGTCAAGATATTCTTAAGGCCACCAAGTTAAAAATAGAATCAATGAAAAGAGCCTAAAATGAAATGGAGAGCCTAAGCTCTCCACTTTTAGATATCAGCAGTTCTAATAGGGGGAGAGGAGTGCTGATACTAAATATTATATATATTTATAATTAATTATCAATAATATTTATAATACTTTGAAAACAATCGTATAAAGCATATATGTATATCTTTTAGATACATAAATGGTCATTACGATTGGTTAAAATTTCTGTATAATGATTTCTTTTTTAGACCCGTAGCTCAGTTTTGGTTAGAGCGCCGCATTGACATTGCGGAGGTCGATGGTTCGAGTCCATTCGGGTCTACCAACTTAATTCAATTACAGACTAGAAATATAATTGTCTAATCTGTCTGCGTTCATCACAAAAGTTGACTTAGTTGCACCTGCAATTGTTTTAATATTTTCAAGATTATTTTGATTATTACCAACCTCAATAATACCAACCATAGCCATCATTGCATGAGGTGTGCATTGGTAAGCATAGACTCCTTCAATGTCGAAAGTAACAGTAATGTCTTTGCTTAAAGCTCCATTCCATTCTTGAGCTCCCTCTGGAATCATTCCACTAATAGAAGCAGAATTATGCGCTGCATCAGTAGCTTTAAATGTTACTGAGTCTCCTGGTAGTATTTTTAGAACGGCTGGTTCAAAAACCATAAATCCTTCAGAGCCCTGATTAAGCATTTTTACAACATGATCTTGAGACTGCACTGAGATATTTAAAATTAAAAATGTAGTTAATAATATTTTTTTCATAAGAGAAATCCTGTAATAATTATAAAAAATGTGACTAATGCTAGAAAAATAAATCCTAAACAAATAGATAAAAATAAAATTTTTATAGGTGAGGGGTTAATTAGGGTTTCTTTAGACCCAACACCAATTAAAAGCTTAAAAACTTTAATCAAAAAATATTCCAGTAATCACCATTGATGTAAGCATGAATGCCATCACAACAATTTGAATAACAGCTGGAATTACAACAAACATTACCAAGGGATCAAACTTCATACCAATAAAGTAGTCATTTTGGTTCCATTCTATAGCTTCATCTTGTGTTGCATTTCTAACTTGTGTATTCAATTTAGGCTCCTAAGTACTGTATATTCGACATTATTATATATATTTATAATACTATATCAATATAATTTATATATAAATTCTTATTTTTTTTAATTACTTTGAAAAAATATATATATAATCAAAAAATATATTAAGGGGAACTTCATGACATTCAAAAAAATACCATTTTTTTTAATAATATTATTAATATCAATAGTTGCACAAGCTGATAATAATTATTTTCCTGGGTCTGAATGGGATTCAGTTTCTCCTGAAAGCCAAGGCGTCCAGACCACCAAAGTAAATAAACTCATTGACATGTCATTTAATGATAATGCAACCCTTGGCGTTGTAGTTATCAAAAATGGAAAAATTATAGGCGAAAGATATGCTGCAAACTATAACTCAGAGTCTCACGGAACATCATGGTCTATGGCAAAGAGCTATTATGCTGCTTTAATTGGAATATCTATCGAGTTAGGAGAGATTAAAAGTCTAGATGATCCAGTAGCTAACTATTTAGAATATTATAATGACGAAAGATCATCTATTACTATTAGAGATCTTCTCGATATGTCTAGCGGTCTTGAGTTTCCTGAGCACGAACATGAAAAGATGTTTTTTCAGAAAGATCACCTTGCTTATTCTAAGAATGTAGGAGTTGAGAAAGATGCTGGAATTAAGTTTGAATATAACAATACAAACTCAATGATTATTGGAGATATTTTATTCTCTGTAACTGGTAAAAAAGCTGATCAACTTTTATCTGAAAGAATATTAGATCCAATAGGTGCCACTGATTATAAATTATGGAAAGATGAGGCTGGGAACGTTTTAACATATTGCTGTGTAGATATGTCAGCAAGAAATTACTCAAAATTTGGATTACTTTTTGCAAGAAACGGTAATTGGAATGGTAATCAAATCATCCCTAAGGAATTTGTTGATGAAACCTTTCAAGTTGTATGGGATCTAACTCCACAATGGTGGACAGACTCAAAAAGGGGTTATTCATTACATTGGTGGATTTCTAAATACGATGATGAGAGTCAGATTTTTAATACAAGCGGCAAATTTGGGCAATTCACATTTGTAGATAGAGAAAATGATCTGATTTTTACAAGGATTACAAAATATAAAAGAAAAGATCATGGTGATATTCAAAAATGGGGGCCTTTAAAGTACTTTAGGTGGATGGGTGTTGACCATGCAGTTAAAACTGCAAGAACTTTATTGGATTTAGGAGTAGTTAAAGAGGGTTCAGATGTCGTTGCTCCTGTTACAGAAGAAGAGGGTGAATCAAAAGAGTTTTATGATCAATATGCTGAAATCATAGATGCTATGGCAGATTTAAATCGTAACTAGCTTTGTATTAAGTTCCTTTTTTTTAGGAAAGAATCCATATCTTTTTTCCACTCTTCAAGGTAATAACCGTCATTTCCATGCTTATTTATGTAGCGTAAAAAGACCCTACCGTCTTCATCTTGAAATCCTGGTTCAAAAGGTTTTCCCGTTGATCTATTTGGTCTTTTGAATTGATCTTCCATATATACTAAGTCCAAACAAATAAAATCATAGGTATGGAAACGGCTATGATTAATATATCTAATGGCAAACCTAGTCTCCAATAATCTGTAAATTTGTAATTCCCAGGACCCATAACAACTGTATTACATTGGTGACCGATTGGGGTTAAGAAAGCACAACTAGCTCCAACAGCAACTACCATTAGAAATGGCTCTATGGCATATCCTAGCTCGAGGCCTATTCCAGCTGAGATAGGTGCCATTATGACCGCAGTGGCTGCATTATTAATGATGTCTGTTGTTGCCATGGTAATAATAAGTATTAGAAATAATAGCCAAAACAGGCTGATATCAGCTGCCAATAAAGAAATATTTGATGATATGACATCACTCAATCCAGTTGTTTGAAGAGCAGTTCCAATTGGTATCATTGCAGCTAACATAATTATAATTGGCCAATCTATATCTCGATAAAAGTTACTATCAATAATCCTAATTCTTGCAAAACCCAGAACGCATAATAAGAAAGCTGCTGCAGTTGGAAGTATATTAAAAGCAACAAGAACAATGGAAACTAAAAAGAATATTAGACCTTTAAGAAGTCTGCTTCTTGATGGAATTGTCTGAAGTTCTCTTTGCATTAAGGGCATAAGACCTAAGTGCTTTATTTTATTTGTAACATCTTCTTCATCTAAATCCCTGACACCTAATAACAGGACGTCACCAGCTTTAAAGGTTTCTCTTGTAAGTCTTGTTCTATATTTGGCTCCTTTTCTCCAAAGTCCTAGTAAATTAAGTTCCTCATATGCTAATTTTAAGAAAAATTCATATTTTCTTCCTATTAATCTTGATCCAGGAGTAATCATTGCTTCAATTTCTTCTAAGTCATCATCATCGAAAGAGTGAAGTTCCTTGGGGATTGAGAAATCAAAAACATCAAGGATAGAAGATACGTCATCCGGGGGTGTTTTAATTACTAAGATTTGACCTGCTTTAATTCTTAAGTTATTTTTTACTTTTTTTACACCTCCAGTTTCATTAACTATTCCGAGAACTTCTGTATCTTCGCCTGCTTCTTTTTTAAAAGCAGACAAGGTCATACCTATAGCAGAGCTTGATTCATTAACCTCGACCTCAAATAAGTATCCCTTCAAATCTATTAGTGAAGATCCAGCATTAGCATCATCTCTTAATTGAATAAACTTATTACCAATTATTGATATAAAAAGGATGCTTAAAATTGTTACAGAAAGCCCTACATATGAAAAATCAAAAAAATTAAATCCTGAATCTGAAATTGTAGATTTATATTCTGAAATAATGATATTTGGAGGTGTACCAATAGTTGTATTCATACCGCCTAAGATACAAGCAAAGGCTAGTGGCATTAAAAATCTTGAAGGATGCCAATCCATTTTTTGACAGATGTTAAGTGTAATTGGCAGAAGAATAGCGAGAGCACCAATATTATTAATAAATGATGAAAGTACAGCTGCTATTAGCATTAGACTAATTAAAAACTGAAACTTAGAAAAAGATTTACCACCAATTAGCTTTCCAACTAATCCAGTAAGACCTGAATTCTTTAAACCTTGGCTAATAATAAGTACAAGCGCAACTGTGATAACTGCTGGGTGAGCAAAACCATCAAATGCCTGGTTTACTGGAATTACTCCAAGAATCATAAGAACTACAAGTGCTCCAGCCGCCAAAGCATCATATCTAAATTTACTCCAAATAAATAAACCTAACAAAGAAACAATTGTTATTGATAGCAAATGTTGATCAGTCATTGTCTTTTTAACTAACTAGATTGAGGAGTACTTTCAACATATAAAGATGTAGACGGAAAAGCAAACTCAGAATTGTTATCTTTTACAATACTCATAATATTAAAAATCAAATTCTCTTTAATTAAATTAAAATCTGCAAATCCAACAGGTTCGGAGTAGGCTACTATAAGAACATCTATTGAGCTTGATCCAAGCTCAACAACTCTTACGCATGGATCTAAGTCAGGGTCAGAAGAAAAATCATTACTTTCTAAAATATATTTTTTTATATCTGATCGAATTTTTTCAAGTTGTTCTACAGTAGTGGAGTAAATTAAATTGATTTTCCAATTAATTCTTCTATTTATCATTTCTCCATGATTAATAACTTTTACATCTGAAAGATCTTTATTGGGTATGGTCATTGGGGCGGTATCAAAAGTTCTTATTACGGTAGATCTAAACCCTATAGTCTCAACAATACCATGAACTTCTCCAACAACTTCAATTCTGTCCCCAGGTTGAAATCTATGTTCCCCAATTATTAAAATACCGGCAATCAGATTTTTAAAGAAGTCTTGTGCACCAAGTGCAACAGCTACTGAGAAAAGCCCTAAGCCCGCTACTAAAGGACCAATCTGTATACCAAAAATATCTAATATAATTGCTACACCTATAACCCATACCAAAAATCTTGATGCTCTTTCTAGCCACATTTGCATTGATGGAGTTAACCATGAACTAGTTGATAGAGCTTCAAATATTGGCTTTACTGCATTAGCTAAAGCACTAAATATCGTATACACAACAAAGGCTTTAACAATATTTGTTGCTATGTCACCTGCAACACCTGAAATTGGTAGTATTAACGTACAAATATATAAAGCGACAGTTATAGGCACTAAACCAATAGGCTTTTTTAAGGCATTTAAAATTTCATCGTCTATTTTTGATTCTGTTTTGGCTGCTAGGCGACTTAGAGAATTTATAATAACGGAAATAATAAAGCCTCTAAAAAGCAATGCTAAAATAATTACTCCAAGAGATGAGATGATTGCTCCGAGATTAATCCCAAGGAAACCTCTTGTCCAAACATCACTTATCAATACTATAAAATTTTCCATTTTAATTACTTATTATGTTTCTTGTAGTTCTATTTTATAAGTATTTAAACCAATTAAGCAAAGTGAGTTAACTCTTTACTCTATCTTTAACGAAATAGGGTATGTAAACCAAACAGAACATTAAAATTGCTAAAGGGGTTATTACTAATAGATGATATGGCGGCTCGGGGAAAGCATCCATAAGACTTGCGCCTGCTGGCTTTTGCATTAGATACCAAAAGTTTGCTGGTTCTCCTAGAATATAGTTTATTAGATAGGTTATTGGGAGCAGTATTAGCGCCGTAATTAAGGATACCGTAACAATGTCTTTTGCATATGGCCTATTATTAAGAGCTACAGTTGCATACATTATTCCAATAATAATCATCCCATGACCAATCATAAAAAATGCATAATCCAAATCTAAAAATTCTATATCAGGAGTAATTATTGCCATTGTCGCGCCAGCTAAACCCCAAAAAAAAGCACATTTATAAAGAATACTTGGACCCCCTAAAAGAAAAAATATTAAAAAAATCTCTGATAAATCACACATATGAAAAGGTAGAACTTCCCTCCAATTATATGGATTATCTAATAGATACAAGTCTTTATAGGGAGAAATTATTACATGACAAAAAATAACAAATGCTATTGCTTTAGTCATTATTGATTTTTGGTATTCAGATTTTGTCTTGTAAATCAACGGAAGGAATATTGATACAAGGGTAATCGCGATTATTGTAACAATGTGTGTTGTGCCAAATAATATAAATGGATTTGCATTCACTTGTTTACTCCCAAGATTCTATTAGATGGATATTATAAATACTTTTTGTTAATTAATAAAAAAACTATGTTCCATTTATGAAAACTTATTAATACTTATTTAAAGTTTCTATAACTAGATTCTCAGTTAATATTGCTGGAAGTATTATTGGATCTTGCATTCCTGGTTTCCAAAAAACATAAAGAGGAACTCCGCTTCTGCCATACTTGTTAAGGACTTTTAAGATGTTTTCATCCTTATTTGTCCAGTCAGCAACTATATATTCAATATTATTTTTCTTTAAATATTGCTTCACGTTCTCTCTAGAAAGGGCAACTTTATCATTAGCCTGACAGGTTATGCACCATGCAGCTGTAAAGTTTATTAAATAAGCTTGATTGCGAGACATAAGATCATCTTCTGTATCGATACTCCATGTAAATTTAGTCTCATCAGCATTAATTTTTTTATTATCAATACTTAAAAATTGATTTATTTGATTTATTAGAATTAATAGTAAAAATATTGGTAATAGAACTTTAAGATAATTTTTTGAAACTTTTGTATAGAACCATAATATAAAGCTAATCAATAAAATTGAGATTAGTAAATCAACAAGCGCCCCTGAGGATGTCTGAAGGCTAAATACCCACAAAAGCCATAATGCTGTAGCAAACATTGGAAAAGCAAAAAACTCTTTCAATGTTTCCATCCACTTACCCGGTTGGGGTAAGGATGATATTAATGATGGTCGAAAGGAAATTAGCAGGTAAGGAAAGGCAAATCCTAATCCTAACGAAAGAAATATTGGTAAGGTTATCGATGAAGGTTGAATTAAGGCATAACCGATAGCTGCACCCATAAAAGGAGCAGTACATGGAGATGCCACTATTACTGCCAAAACTCCAGTGGCAAAAGAGCTTGAATAGTTATTACTATTCGATCCAATACTCCCTAGTCTCGTCATTGAGGAGCCTAAGTTGATATCCATTAAAAGAATTAAGCCTATTAAAAACATTAATATACTCAATATTCCAACTATAAGAGGTGACTGTAATTGGAATCCCCAGCCAACACTCGAGCCAGATGATTTTAAAGCTATCAAAATAGTCGCAATAAGAAGAAAAGAAGCCACGACACCCAAAGAAAATATTATCGAATGCGCTCTAATCTTAAATGTAGAATCTCCGCCAAGTGAAATAAAGCTTAGTACTTTCAAAGAAATTATTGGGAATACACAAGGCATTAAATTTAAAATAAGACCTCCGATAAATGCAAAGATTAATGCTTGAATTACTGTAATTGTTTGGTTTGAATTACTTTCAGCTGATATATCTGAATCAACCAAATAACTTTCATCATTAATAACAATTATCCCTTTGAGTTTTTCATTATGTTTTGGACTACTTTCTGTTGCTATATTTAGAACCCAATTGTTTTCTTCTTTGTAATAATTTTGTTCTTTTGCATGTAAAACAATGTCTTGTTGATCTATAAAAAAATAAATATTTTCAATTTCATCGTTATATGAGAATCGTAGTTCAAGATTATTTTGATTTTGATTAGCTAAAACAGGCAAGATTACATCAGGAACTTTATTAATCCATTTTTCCAAATCTCTGCTATAAAGCATGTTTTCAAAAGTTGTGTCAATTAAAGCTTTTTCAGGAACACATATATCATCACAGATTAAAAAATCTATATTTGCACTAATTTTTTTTAATTGGTTAGAGTCTTGATAGGTAATTTTAAATGGAAAAATAACAAAATCTTTGTAGCCATATGTCATTAAAGGTGAATAAGGTATTAATTTTGGTGTTGGCCAATAAATATCACTTATCGTTACACCATCTGGTAAATTCCAAGATACTTTTATAGGACCACCTGAGTCTCCAGGATTTTTCCAATAGGTATGCCAGTTTTTTTGCATATCCATTTCAATGCCAATAAAGAACTCATTAGCTTGAGAGTTATTCCCTGAGAATTTAATCAGTGAAACATCAGCATGCCCAGTATTTACCGAGTTTGCGAAATTATATGTAGTAAATAGAAGAAGAAATGCAATAAGCTTATATTTCATAATTACATATTACCCTAACTAAGAAAATTGGGGTGCATAATGCACCCCTCTAAACAATGTTTTACTTAGTTGAGATTCTTTTTGGTGTTTTAATCTCAATAGTTTTTGGTTTCTTTTCTTCAGGAACTATCTTTTCTAGATTAATAGTTAATAAACCATTAATAAGATCAGCACCCTGAACAATAACATCTGTTGCTATCGTAAATTGTTGTTTGAATGCTCTTTGAGCAATCCCTTGGTAAACAACTTCATTTTTTTCATTTACAACTTGAGTATTTGGCCCTTCATACACAACTGATAAAACACCATCTGAAAGCTCAATGTTTATATCATCTTTTGTTAAGCCAGCTACAGCAATTTCAATGGCAAAACAATTACCATCTTTTCTAATGTTATATGGCGGATAGCTTGATGATCTGTCAGATGATTCTGAGAGTCTTTGCAATCTATCAAACAATGGTTCAAATCCTAATACACGAGTAGTAAAAAATGGATCAGTAAAGTTAAGTATCATAATAGTCCTCCTTTTAGCGACTAAAAATATGCACCCCGAAGGCATGCTTGTTAAAAACGGAAACCCAAATGGCATCTCCTAATAAATAATTAAGGCTATTTTTTATATTTTCAAGATGAGTTAACATATATTTTATAGAAAGAAAGAACTATCTAACTTAAATTTTGTCAAATTCAATATGATTAAATATTTTACAAGCCTTTTATTTTTAATGTCATCACATAATATTTATGCAGATGATATGCCAATAAATGTAGGTCAAGAATGGTTCTTAGATTCAAGGAGTAATAAGTTATCACCTACGAATAGTAAAGTCTTATACTTCATGCCAAATGACGCTTATCATACATATAGAGCAAGACAATTTGGGGATTGGGATATATTTTCTTTAGTTGATGATCGAGATTTAGAAAGATTAAATAAGGGCGATATTATTAAGATAGTTGAACCATCATTTAATAAAAAAATCTATCAAGTTACATTGATGAATGGCTTTAATAAGAATAAAAAATTTTATGTAATCACTGAAGATCTCATAAAATATTACAAACCACTAAAGGAGCATAAAAATGAGTAAAAATTTACTAGGATTATTTTTTTTATTTACAACTGTAAGTTGTGTCAATTATCAGCTCACTCCCGATGTTGTTAGTAGGTCTGACGCACAAAAACAACAATATGTTGTTCTTGGAACAATTAAAGATATCACAACTGTAACGATAGAAGGGGATAGAGAGGCTGGCGCAGTTGCTGGCGCATTGATTGGAGGCGTTGCTGGTAAAAATGTAACTGATTCTGAAACTGAATCGGATATTGCTTCACTTGTTGGTGGTCTTGTGGGTTCTGCAATTGGATCAGGTGTAGGGTCTAACCTTACAAAAAAGGATGGCATTGAGTTATTAATTGAAACAGATGCAGGAAAGTTAATTTCCATTATTCAGGAAGTAGGGTCATATAATTATTTTAAAGATCAAAAGGTAAGAATTATAAAAAGAAATGGTAAATCAAGAGTTATTCCATTTAGTTAGATGAATGAAGAATGCTTTGCAAGTGTCTATAATAAAGCCTTAGACATTATCTCAAGAAGAGAACATTCAGAGAAAGAAATAAAAAATAAGCTATTAAATAAATTTGATACCCCAGAGCTTATTGATGAGGTAATTTTAAAACTTATTGAAAACAATCTTATCAACAATGTTCGTTACGCTGAGATGTATGTTCATGTAAGAAAAAGAAAGGGTTTTGGACCAAAGAAAATTCAGTTTGAATTAATGACTAAAGGTATAGATGATTCAATTTCATCCATAGCAATCACAGAAGAAGGTTCATGGAAGGAAGCAGCGCAAAAAGCGTTTAATAAAAAGTTTCAAAATGGTGCTTCTAACGAATTCAAGGAAAGAAACAAACAAAAAAATTTTCTTCAAAATAGAGGCTTTTCTTTTGAAGAAATTGACTCAGTTCTTGGATAGCTCATGTTATGATTTATCGCTATGTCCTATGAGGTTTTAGCAAGAAAATATAGACCAACAAATTTCGATGAAGTTGTTGGGCAGGATCATATAATTCAAGCATTATCAAATAGTATTTTGCAGGATAGAATGCATCAAGCATTCATATTTTCTGGAACTAGAGGAGTAGGTAAAACCACTCTAGGAAGAATTTTAGCCAAATGTCTTAATTGCTTATCAGCAGATTCTCCTATATCAACCCCATGCAATACTTGTTCAAATTGTGAAGAAATAAAACTCGGTAGGTCCTTAGATTTTTACGAACAAGATGCAGCGTCCCAAAGAGGGATAGATGCGATGAAAGATCTTTTACAAACAGTTCCGCAATCACCATCGAACGGTCGTTTTAAAGTTTATCTGCTAGATGAAGCTCATATGCTAACTACAGAAAGCTTTAATGCTTTGCTTAAAAATCTTGAAGAGCCTCCAAAGCATGTTGTATTTATTCTTGCCACTACAAATCCTGAAAAACTTCCAAAAACAGTTCAATCACGATGCCTGCAATTAAATCTTAAGACAGTTGGAGGCACGGTTCTTATTAATCATTTAAAAATGATTTTGGAGTCAGAAAATATTAACTTTGATCATGAAAGCATAGAACTTATAGCAGATGCTGCATCCGGATCTGTAAGAGACGCATTAACTCTTTTAGATCAAGCAATTGCTCATGGTAGTGGCTCGTTAGAAGCTGATAGCGTAAAAAAATTATTAGGCACTATAGATAATTCTCATCTTATATCTATGCTTCATTCAATAATAGATGGTAAAGGCCAATCTGCTTTTGATGATCTTGCTAAAATTGAAGAATTATCTCCAGAATATGAAAGCATTTTAAAAAGCATTATTTCTATTTTGCATAAAACCTCACTCGAAAAAGTTTTGCATAATTCTAATGACGAGAATATCAAATCCTTATCACAGAAAATTGATGAAGAGTTTTGTCAACTTTTATACGAAATCTCTGTCAATGCATATTCAAAATTCAATGTTCATCCAAATCCTAAAGAGGCTTTAGAGATATGTATTTTAAGAATGCTAGCATTCAATCCATTGCATAAGCTTGATGAACAACCAAAAAATCAAAATACAGAAAAAAAAAATTTAAAAACTGAACAAATCAAGGCTACCTCTCAAGAAAAATCATCTATAAAAGTAGAATCTCAAATCAAATCTACTATTACTAATATCGAAAAAGAACCGATAAAAAATGAAGATGTCGCTAAATCTATCAATATTTCTATTAAAAATAATGATCAGTGGATACTGTTTTTTGATTCGTTAGAAATAAGCCCATTTGCTAGAAATTATTTTGGATATTTAGAGTTCGAGTCATTTGATGATCTATCACTAGTTTTAATAAGTTCAAATGCAGATAATAAAATACCAGAGAATGTTCATAAAGAATTTAAATTAGCATGTGAAGATTATTTTAAAAAAACCATTTCAATTGAAATCAAGAATGGCAATCCTTCAAAATCACCAATTCATCAAAAAGAAAAACAAGAAATTGATAGACAGTTAAAAGCCGAAAAGGAAATATTGTCAGATCCTTCTATTC
>ERZ802822.516-NODE-516-length-26765-cov-10.929556_pt1 | contig 26765 bp, 24 predicted proteins | sample MGYA00345649_ERZ802822 | MGnify/ENA primary metagenome ERZ802822 (study PRJEB30503, sample SAMEA104212359) | marine metagenome | biome: Westerlies Biome; feature: [SRF] surface water layer (ENVO:00010504) within the epipelagic zone...; material: water...
GTTCAATACCTTCTTCATGGACAGTCAGCTGACATAGCTATGGGTGTAGACTCTTCATCTGACAAAGACGAAGGCGCGGGAGATCAAGGAATTATGTTTGGGTATGCTTGTACTGAAACACCAGAATTAATGCCAGCACCTATTTACTATTCTCATAAAATTTTAGAGCTAATGGCTGAGGGAAGAAAAAATGGTAGCATGAAGGGCTTGGAACCTGACTCAAAAAGTCAAGTTACTCTGAAGTATGTTGATGGCAAACCCAATGCTGTAACATCAGTGGTGATATCTACACAACATGCAGAGGGACTTTCCCCTAGTGATGTAAAAGAAATCGTCAACCCTGCTCTTAAGAATTCTATCCCTGAAGAGTTATTAAAAGATCTAGACGACAAAGAGTATTATGTTAATCCAACGGGTAACTTCGTTATTGGTGGACCAGATGGAGACACAGGCTTAACTGGTAGGAAAATTATTGTCGATACATATGGTGGGGCAGCCCCTCATGGGGGTGGAGCCTTCTCAGGTAAAGACCCTACCAAGGTTGATCGTTCGGCAGCTTACGCATCTCGATACCTAGCTAAAAACATTGTAGCTGCAGGTTTAAGTACTCAGTGCACTATCCAGCTATCCTATGCTATTGGAGTTGCAAAACCTTTGTCTATTTATGTAAATACTCAAGGAACCAATGCTATTGATGAAGCAAAAATTGAAGCAGCTATTCCTGAGATAATGAACCTTTCTCCAAAAGGAATAAGAGAAAAACTTCAATTAAATAAGCCTATTTACGAACAGACAGCAGCTTATGGACACTTTGGAAGATCTCATAATAGTAGTACGGGTGCTTTTTCATGGGAAGCGTTAGATCTTGTCTCTGACTTCAAGTCATTGGCATAATTGAGTCTTCACTTTATAGTTCAACGAGAAGAACAACTCTCTGCCATAACACAGAAGTTGGCACCTACATTGGCCTCCCAACAAATAATCTTTGTTGAAGGAGAGATGGGCTCTGGTAAAACGACATTTACTCGACATTTAATCAAGACATTATCTGATATAAATGAAGTAAACTTTCACTTTCAGGGTAGTCCTACATATCAAAGAGAAAATCACTATCATTTAAAACAAGTAAACTTAGTTCATTTTGATTTTTATCAAGTCGAAAATAACATTAATATTGATTTAGAGGATTATATGATGGATCACTGCCTCATAATAGAATGGCCTCTCAATAGTCTCAAAAAAAGATACTATCAAGAGGCCTTGTTTATTAAGATTGAAATAGAAAAAACAAAAAGAATTATTGATATACAATCTCAAAATACAAAATGGCTTCAACAAATCCAATAAACTTATCTAAGATCAAAAAACAATTAGCTCGAAAAAATATTCGAACAGGTGGAAAACTCATTTTTAACAAAGATGCATCTAATAAAATATTTCAACTTTGTAAAACTGCTAATCAAAAGTTTTTAATGTTATCTTTTCAAAATAATCCCTCTGAGTTTTTAAGATATCTCAGAGCAGATAAAGTTCTCGAGTCCCAAGGATTATTGACACCTAGGATCTTAGAAGAAAATAAATCTCTAAAGTATTTATTAATGGATTACTACCCAACAAATAACTCCTCAAAATATTTTAAAAGAGAAGAAATAAAAACTATTCTTCCTAGGGCACTTCAAAACATCATTCATCTTCAAAAGCCGAGAAAAAAATTTTCAGGTATCCCTGAGAAGGCCCATACTAATTTAATGAAAGATGCCTTAAAAGGAATAGAAACATATATTGGATATTTTGATCATAAGATCCAAATAGGATATTATTTGAATCGGCTCATACAGTTATCCCTAAAAAAAAACCTTGAAAAGATTACTAAATATAAGCCAAGGTTAGCGCATGGTGATTTTTTTCTTGAGAACCTCATTTATTATAAAAGAAAAATATTTGTCATCGATCATCAAGACCTTCATTACAATCACCCATGCCTTGATATTGCCTCACTAATCTTTGATGCACGTCGACAATATTCATCAAAAGTAGAGGATAGATGTATTAAAGAATATGCTAAAAAATCCAATCAAGCTTTAAGAGAGACTACTTATGATATTCATCTCGTTAGTTTAGCCAGAAATCTTAGAATACTGGGAAATTGGATTAACCTATATAGAAGTGGCAAAACCCAATATTTAAAAAAATACCGAAAATCTACATGGACTCAGATTTTAAAGCATGTGGAGTATCTCAGGTTTTGGGATCTCCGAGAACTCTTTGAGGAAGTTTACAAAAAAACAAAATAAATGGATGCCTTAATTTTAGCTGCTGGTTTTGGTTCTCGAATGGGAGATTTAACTAAAAAAATTCCTAAACCCTTATTGAACGTAAATCAGAAACCTTTGATAACTTATGCATTAGAACTTATTGAAAGTTTATCATTGGATAACATTTATGTTAATACGCACTACCAAGCGGATATTCTGCAAAAATTTTTAAAACAAAATTACCCTCATATTAAAATCTCTCATGAGATAGATATTCTTGGCACTGGAGGAGGGATAAAAAAAATTCAAAATCAAGATATTCTTATTTTAAATACTGATAACCTTTGGCAGCCTGAATTTAATAAAGAAATCAAAAGGGGAATTAGTCTTTTTCAAGAAGATAATAATATTGAAAATCTTTTATTAGTTAATTCAAAAAGTAATTTTTTAGATTTAGATATTTCTAGTAACTCAGTAATAAATTTTCCTCCCGTAAAGAAGAATACACAATTCCAGGGCTGTCATTTACTAAGACACAGTGCTCTAAACTCCTATCCAGAAATATTTGATATAGTAAAATATTGGAAAGATTGCTCCCAGAGAAAAAAGCTTTATGGATTTGAAACATCAATATTTAATCCACACATAGGCACCAGAGAATTATATTTGAAATATCAAAAATAAATCCCATATATAATGTATGGCTATTGAACAAATTAAAGATGCTGATTTTCAGCAAAGTGTGCTTGAAGACTCAAATAAACAACCTATTTTAGTGGACTTTTGGGCAGAATGGTGTGGTCCTTGTAAAGCTTTGGGTCCGATACTAGAAAATGTTGCATCTCAGTTAGATGGAAAAGTGGTAGTCAAAAAAATCAATATTGATGAAAATCCTCAAGCGCCAGCTAATTTTGGAATAAGAAGTATCCCCACCATTATGTTATTTAAAAATGGATCTGTAGCTGACACAAAAATTGGATTAAGTTCTGAAGAGGATTTAAAAAATTGGGTCAGTAGCCACCTTTAAAGTCTACTCACTATTTTTTTGAAAATGCAAAATATTATCTTTAAACTTTAAGTTTAATTTCTTGGCGATATTACTTATTTTATCTAGGAACTTTACATTAATAGATATTTTTTTTTGCTCATCTTCAGATATTTGACCAACATAAGTAATTGCATTCCAAAGTCCCAATGAATTCATAGGAGAAAACTTTCTTTTTGACGACAAAGAAATATTGAGAAATGAAAATAAAAAACTCGATACAGATACTTTATATTTTTTCCTAAAATTAGGAATACTATTTGAAATATGGGAGATGAAGGCCTTGGGATCATTATATTGATATGGAGTTATTTTAGGGAAAAATTGATTTAAAATTTTTCTAGTAAAGTCGTTGCCGGAAGAATAAATAAAAAATAATTGACCTTTCTTGTCTAGCATCTTTAATAAGGGCAATAGAACTAGATTTAAAGTCCTTTGGTAAGGTGATCGCAATCGAAATGCTTGAGATGCAATAACAAAGTCATACAATTTTGGTATATCTTTCAAATTTTTGGGTATTAGATGATTTAATGATATTTTTTGATCTTTTCGATAAATAGCCATAAAGCTTTTTTGTTTAGGTCTCAAAACTGTTGAAGCGCTATCTTCTTTTAATTCCCAATTTTTCTTAATAACATCACTCATTCCCATTAGTTGTTGATTGAAGCTAAAGCTAGAATTTCCAGTTAACTCTTTCTTTAAAAAATTACAGTCATCAAAATTTTGGTTGTAGATATCTTGGTAAGAAACATTCGTAACACAAAAAACTAAATTTTTATGCTCATAAAATCTATATCCTAAGTAGCTTAATAGGGCATTTATATCATCTATACTAATTTCTTTTCCAACAACTATTATGGGATCTTCTGGAAATTTATCGTGAACAGCTGATAAGAGGGTTGAAATGATAGTGCCATCTCCTGTGCCTGCATCGAAGATCTTAAAAGCATCTCCTTTTATTTTTGTCTTTTTTAAATAAGTTGCAATTTCAAAAGCAATCTTACTTTTCTCATTTGTTGAGTTTATAAAAGATAAGTATTTGTCTCTTGAATCAAAAAAATTTGATTTTTTCTTCCCCACTTATTTCTCCCTACAGTTTTTTTAAACTAGAAACCCATAAATTTCTATATTAGAGTTTTTCTACAATTTGGAGAAATTCTCTATGAATCTTGTCAAAAATATTGATAAATATATAGTTTATGTGCTGATGTTTGCTTATTTGAAATGGAAATGGAAGTAAATAAGTAAGTCTTATGGAGAAAATAGGTTATTCAAATACTGAAATTGACAGATTTTTGATACCTAACAAAAATCAATTAAAAAAATGTCTTAAGCCTATCCATGAAGCTCGTGGCATACCTAATGATTATTATATAAGGCAAGAGTGCTTCGAGATGGAGGGTGAACGTCTATTTAATAAGGGGTGGTTTGCTATAGGTTTTGTTAAAGATCTTCCCCAACCTGGATCAGTTAAGCCTGTTAATTATTTTAAAAATCCTCTTTTATTAATTCGAAGCACACAAGATAAAAAAATTCGTGTTTTTCAAAATGTTTGTCGTCACCGAGGGATGACACTTATTGAAGAGCCTGCAGTTTTAAAAGGCGCAATTCGATGTCCTTACCATTCGTGGTGTTACAAGCAAACAGGAGAAGTCCTAGCTACTCCCCATATTGGTGGACCAGGCTATAATTACCACACCAAGATAGATAAAAGTGAATTATCATTAATTGAAGTACGCTCTCATATCTGGAGAGATGTTATCTTTGTCAACCCTGATGGAAGAGCACCCGCCTTTGAAGAAGTTCATAAACCCTTGCTAGATCGATGGAAAGTTTTTGATCAACCCATGTATTCAGATATGAGCGACTCATCTTTTAAACTTGATGTTCACACAAATTGGAAACTGGCAGTAGAGAATTACTTAGAGTCTTATCACCTCCCTTGGATTCACCCAGGTCTCAATAGCTATTCCAAATTAGAAGACCATGAAAATATAGTGGAGTATGGACACTATTCAGGCCAGATTAGTAATAAATATATTCCTCGATACTCAACAGGAAAATATTTTACAGAGTTTCAAAATCTAGGTTCTGAGTGGGATACAAAAGGAGAATATATTGTTTTGTTTCCCAATTTAATATTGGGAGTTCAAAAAGACCATGTGTTTAGTCTTATTATTGAACCCTTAGGAGTTGGCAAAATAAGAGAAAATATTGAAATTTATTATTCTGATCCATCCATGCTATCAGATGAATATCAACAAACTCGGCGAGAAAATGCAAATCTTTGGAAAACAGTCTTTGAGGAGGATATTTTTGTTGTCGAGGGAATGCAAAAAGGTCGATATGCCAAAGGTTTTGACGGAGGTCGCTTTTCTCCTGCGATGGATGGGCCTACTCATGTCTTTCATGATTGGTATGCGAGAAAAATATTAAGCGCCCTTTAATTGATAAATACAAAAAATAACTTATATAATAAGTAATGAGTAATATTGTAGATCCAGGATCTAATCACGAAACAGATGTTGTAATAATAGGTGCAGGTCCGTGTGGTCTTTTTCAAGTCTTTGAACTAGGTCTCCTAGATATGAAAGCTCACCTCATTGACAATCTGGATAAAATTGGAGGTCAGTGCGCCGAACTCTACCCTGATAAAAATCTCTATGATATTCCCTCTCGACCAGCAATTACGGGCCAAGGTTTAACGGATGATCTTATCAAACAGGCAGAGCCTTTTACACCTAGCTATCATCTTAATCAATTAACTTCCAAAATAGATATGCAAGCTGATCACATCATTGTTACAACTAACTTAGATACGACTATCAAATGTAAGTCCTTGGTTATTGCTGCTGGATCAGGATGTTTTGTTCCTAGAAAATTACCTACCCCAGGGTTAGAGGAATTTGAAAATAAAAATATTTTTTATTCTGTAAAAAAAAGGTCTGACTTTGAGGGCAAGAAAATTTTAATTGCAGGGGGAGGAGACTCTGCTCTGGATTATGTACTAGGATTTCACAAGATTGCCTCAGACATTACGCTTATTCACCGCAGAAAAGAATTTAAAGGCGTCCAAGACTCAGTTAATAAAGTCATGAACTTGGTAGATCAGAAAGAAGTAAGCTTCAATATTGGAACAGTAAAAAAAATGTCTGATAACGGCAAGGGTCAAGTGGATATCACCTTAGATGACGAGACCTTCATAGAAGGAGTGGATGCTGTATTTCCATTTTTTGGACTAAAGATCGAACTAGGTCCTATTGCAGATTGGGGCCTAAATTTAGATAATAATTTAATAGCTGTTAATACGGAAAATTTTGAAACATCAGTCCCTCGAATTTTTGCAGTAGGAGACATCTGCACTTATCCAGGGAAATTAAAACTGATATTAAGTGGTTTTCATGAAGCAGCCTTAGCTGCAAAAAAAATGTTTACTTACTGCCACGACGATAAAAAGTATGTTTTTAGATACACCACCTCTTCTAAAGATCTTCAAGAAAAATTAGGTGTTAAATAAAGTTAATCTTTAAGGCGGAACATTGCTGCGTACATGAAAATAATAAACTTATTTAGAAAACAAAAATTTATATCTTCTTTTATTATTTTTCTCTCTTTAAATGCCCAAGCAATGGTACTAGAGAAAACACCTATTATTTTAGATGCACCTTGGGGACTGACTTGGATAGACTCCAATCAATTACTAATTACCCAAAAATCTGGTGAAATTTTTTTAGTTGATACAAATAGCTTTACTCAAACTGAAATTAATCATGACATTCCCTCAGTTCAATTTGGCCAAGGAGGATTGCTAGATATTACTAGTGAAGAAAAAAAGGTCTGGGTTACATGCTCTATTAAGAAAAAAGGTAAATATACTACTGCTGTTTTCCAGGGAGAGCTTGAGGGGAATAATTTAATTAATACAAAATTAATCTATGAAGCCTTACCTTATATTAGTAGCTCTAAGCATTTTGGATCCAGAATAGAAATTATGGGAGACTATTTGTACGTGAGTATTGGCGAAAGAGGAAAAGGCATGATTGCCCAAGATACTTCTAACTCTATAGGATCAATTATAAGGTTACATAAAAATGGAGACATGCCGAAAGACAATCCTTATCAAGATAAGGATGACTGGTTGCCCGAACTTTATCAAATCGGAGTGAGGAACCCTCAAGGCATGAGTTTAGATCCATTAACAAATACTATTTTTATTTCCAATCATGGTCCAAAGGGTGGAGATTTTATTGGGCCTGTCATATCAGGATCCAATTATGGATGGAAAAAAGTTGGATGGGGTGGAACAAATTATTCTGGAACTAAGGTTGGTGATGGTAATGCCTGGGAGCCAGGTTTATTAAAACCAGACTTTATTTGGGTTCCATCCATTGCAGTGGGAGGTATTAAATTTTATCAGGGAGAGGCTTTTCCTGAATGGCAAAATTCTTTATTGGTTGGGTCTTTGAAGTTTCAATATCTTTCTGTTCTTCATAGAAAAGATAATAAGTTTGTGAAAGAGGAAATTATATTTCAAGACCATATTGGCAGAGTAAGAGATATGGAGATAAATGAAAAAGGAGAAATTTATCTTATCGCTGATGAGCTTGACTCACATTTATATATTTTAAAACCTTAGCTTTTAATTATGATAGCCTCATGATCAAGATTTTCTCTATAATATTTATTTTTTTATCCAGTTTGTTATATGGATATAATGAAGAAGAGATTATCTGTATAGCAACATATGAATTAGCTAAGGATTTTTTCCTAGAGATGAAGGATACTAAAACTTCAGAAGATATGGCATCAAGACAACAGGATCTTTTGGATAAATATGAGCAAGGACACTTTCCCCAAGAAGATATAGATTTTATGATAACTGAAATTCATTACGCTTGGTCAAATGAGTTTGACTTCCTTCCGCCAATTCTCTCAAATTGTGTTGAAAACATTAACTAAATATAAAATTACTTAATTTTAATTACGAAATAAGGCTAGCAATACCTTTACATAGGCCAAGATGATCATCTTCACAAATTATAGGTGAAGACCAATTTTGTTTGATTGTATTCAAATAAATCTGATTGTTGACGAACGGACCAGAACAAATCATTGGTCCCTTTGCACTTATTATTTGCGATCCGATCAATGTTTGATCAGCCAAGATCTGAGAAATAATTTTTTCTAAATCTATAGTATTGATATCTTGAAAATTAATTTCTTGATTGGATTTTTTGTAGACAAGCTGAGCTCTCTCCGCATTTTCAAAATTAATTAAGGTAATATCTGAAGCCTCTACAGTTGACACTTCTCCAATATTTTTATTTTGCTTTTGCAATAAATTTTCATAAATTTTTCCAGCGGGAAAGCGGAAATTCGGTACTAAGCTTCCAAAACAATCACAACTAATCATCAAACCTGGTTGTTCTGGAATTTCAGTTTGATTTGACCCGAGGGCAAAGATAGTTACCCATGTGCCAGTAGATAAAATAGTACATGGTAAGGGTTGGTTTAAGGAAGCTGAAACTAAAGCTAAACTTGAGTCATGAGCACCACAATAGATGGGGATATTTTCAGGTAGACCGGTTTCATGAGCAAGATCTTTTCTTAGAGGACCGAGAATCGTATCGGCTGATCGCAAAGGTGGATATTTTATATTTGTGTCGATACCATAAGTATTGAGATCAATAAATTTTTCATGCCTTATATCCCACAAATCTGAATGGGAGCTAGCATAACTAATTTCACTTGCGGCAATTCCAGATAGCCAGTAACTCCAAAATTGTGGCCAAAATAAAATTTGATCTACTTTTGCGAAATCATCTGAAAAAAACTTATTTTGCCAATATAATTGCGCCCCTAAGTTGAGACCTGCGTCCATGCGTGGGGTTCCCGTTTGTGAAAAAGAAGGCCGTATCTCATCGTATTCTTCTTTGATTTGATCTGGGCCTTGAAATTCATAATCAAGAACGGGAAGGGCAAGCTTACCCTTTGACATCAAGGCCATACATGCCCCGTGCGTTGAGGTAAATATTGAGTCCACAGAGAATTTTTTTGATAGCTCACTTAATGACTTGATAATAAAGCCTTTTAAAGACTCAACATCGAAATGTGGGTATAAAGAGTCCTCAAGGATATTATTATTTGATTGAAAAACAGCCAATTCCTCCAACTCAATGGCATCAAAGAGGATTACTTTGGCATGAGTTTTACCAATATCTAACACAGCTATATTATTTCGAGAATTCTTGGTTTTCATTGATTGGATATATTTTGTTGTTGGCGATAATGTTCTGCTTCCCAATTTAAAAGATCTTTAATTTCATTTTCGTTTAAATATTTTAAATCTACACTCTCTGGAATTAAGCATAATAAATCATATGCGCAACGAATTATTTCTAATGTCCCTTTTAAGGCATCATTGCGAATGAGAACACCATGTTCGGCAAGAATTATACATGAGTTAAAGGGCAAAGGTGTTTGAGATAGTTTCTTGAGTCTATCTTGCAAACCCTCATCTTTAGGATTAAGAACTGAAATCTTTGGTCCAAGGAAAACTAAGAAGTCTGGGAGAAGCATTCCTTGTGAAATTTTATTAATCCATGGTTTTTGAAAGGCTAGGTTATTGATAAAATTATCTCTACAATATTTATACCCTGTATTTTTTAGATTAACCTCTTCATCAATCTCTTGGTTAATCCCATGTAAGATTTTGCCTTGAAGTTTTTTTAAACGAAATCGAACTTCATGGTTTAATTTTTGAACTTCCTCTAAACTTTGACCACAAACTATAAGACCATGATTTTCTAAAATAAATACTTTATCATTTTTAGTTTTTTGCCGTATCAATTCACGGCAAAGTTCAATTCCCGGTTTCACATATGGTATAAACTTCCAGTTAAGTCCTGATAGCACATTTTCAAACTGAAGTTTGGAATTCTTTTGAACGGCCAAAGCATTTATATTTATGTCATGTGTGTGAAAAACAAATTTAAAATCAAGAACTGCGTGCATGGGAGCCTCAACTGAAGGACGAAGATCCACTGGAGAAATTTCTAAATTGATACAATTTGAAATATCAGTATCGCTGCATCTTTTATTTTCAAGAACTTCTTTAATTTTAGAAACACTCATTGGAACCATCAATTCATTTGATTGAGCATCGAGCAGCCATTTACCAGATGCTTTAACCCACATAGTATTACCTTGCTTAAGAGAAGTGTTTCCCCCAGCAGCTTGTACCATGCTAGGATCCATGCCTATTTCTTTAGAATATTTGAGAAATAATCTATATTCATCAGTATTTTTATCTACTTCTTTCACAAAATTCCTCCTAAAAGTAAAGGCTTTCTCACAACATCAAACCTAATATAAATTAGCTATATTTGACAATAAAATTATTTCTATGCATTTAATTATGGAGGCATTATAAGATTAATTCATGAAAATCTTAGTCGTTGGTGGAGCGGGGTACATAGGCTCCCACATGATTAAGAGATTTCAAGATACTGACCACCAAATAGAAATCCTTGATAATTTATCCACCGGCTTTGAAGTAAATGCCCAGAATTATAAGCTCCATGTATGTGACTTGTCGAATAAAGACCAATTACATCAAATTTTAAAAGATAATAATTATGAAAGTATTATGCATTTCGCTTCTTTTATAAATGTTGGAGAGTCTTATATACACCCTAAAAAATATTATGATAATAATGTTATTAACACCCTAAACTTACTTGACTGTATGGTAGATTTAAAAATTTCTAATTTTATTTTTTCATCTACAGCTGCAGTTTATGGTGAGCCCAGTTTAACTCCAATAAAAGAAGATCAAAATATAGCTCCTGTAAACCCCTACGGAAATACTAAAGCTATAGTAGAAAAAATTTTAAAAGATTACGATCAAGCTTATGGACTCAAATATATTTCATTAAGATATTTTAATGCTTGTGGAGCTCATATAGATGGAACCATAGGTGAGAGGCATGATCCTGAGACACATCTCATTCCTCTTATTCTACAATCAGCCTCAGGTCGAAGAAAAGACTTCAAGGTATACGGTGATGACTATGACACTAAAGATGGAACTTGTGTTCGTGATTATATTCATGTCATGGACTTAGCTGAAGCACACCTCTTATCTTTGGAAAAATTAATTAAAAACCAAAAATCAGATATTTTTAATATTGGGAATAATAAAGGTTTTAGTGTTAGGGAAATAATCAGAATGGCTGAGAAAGTTACACAAAGCAAAATACCTTATGAGATTACCTCCAGAAGAAAAGGAGATCCGTCAGAATTGATTGCTGACAATAAAAAAATCTCTGAAAAATTAAACTGGTCTGCAAATTACTCTGATCTCAAGACTATTTTAGAAACTGCTTGGGAATGGGAAAAGCTGCTCTCTAGATCTAATTAGAATTGTTATTTACATGCGTTATTAGCATTCAAAAATCGATGAATCTTCTGATTTTTGATTTTAATAGATGTTAATTACTAGTATATTACTCTCGTTATATAACAAAAAATAATACCTAATTTTCTCAATTAGGTAATTTAGGAGGACTAAAAATGAGAAAAATCTTAGCTACATTAATTGCTATAGCAAGCTTGGGTTATTCTTCTGCTTTTGCAGGCACGCTGGTTATTAATACCGACTTAACCGATCCAGCACCTAAGGCTGCATTTGAATGGGCTTTTACAAAGTTTCAAGAAGAGAATCCTGACGTGACTATTGAAGTTAACAACTTTGATCACGAAGGCTATAAACAAGCAATCAGAAATTTTTTAACTACTAATCCACCCGATGTCTTTAACTGGTATGCGGGTAACAGAATGTTGCCTTTCGTAAGAGCAGGACTAGTTGAGGATGTATCTGATATCTGGTCTGATACTGGTTGGGTTGATGGAAACCTAACAGATGGCATGTCTCATGCTAAAAAACCAATGACTATTGGTGGTAAGCAATGGGGAATTCCTTATACATATTATCAGTGGGGTGTTTATTATAGAAAAGATATCTTTACAGCTAATGGTATTTCAGCTCCAACCACATGGGATGAGTTTTTAGCTGCTTGTGCAACATTAAAAGCTGCAGGTGTTACTCCAATCACTATTGGATCAAAATATCTTTGGACAACAGCCGGTGTCTTCGATTATTTAAACCTTAGAACTAACGGATATGAATTCCATATGGCCTTAACTAAAGGAGAGATTCCTTACACAGACCCTAGAGTTCATGCTGTTTTTGATAAGTGGGATGAGCTAGTAAAACCAGGTTACTTTTTAGAAAATCATGCTGCTCTTGCGTGGCAGGAAGCAATTGCCCCTATGGTCAACGGCGAAGCAGCTATGTATGTCATGGGTAACTTTTCTGTGGCTTTATTCAAAGAGGGTGGTTTGAGAGATTCTAATCTTGGTTTCTTCCAATTCCCAGAAATTACTCCAGGTATCCCAATGGCAGAAGAGGCGCCTACAGATACTATGCACATTGCTTCAGGAGCTAAAAACAAGATCGATGCAAAGAGATTTTTGATCTTTTTAAGTAGAGCTGATGTTCAAGAAGAGATGAATAAGACATTAGGACAACTTCCAGTTAATAGTGGTTCTAAAGTTAACCCAGATCCATTCCTTGAAGCAGGTCTAGATATGCTCAATAATGCATATGCTATGGCCCAATTCTACGATAGAGATGCTCCAGCTGAAATGGCATCAGAGGGAATGAAGGGCTTCCAAGAATACATGGTTAACCCTGACCGAAGAAATAAAATTCTTGAGCGTTTAGAAAAAGTACGCCAAAGAGTATATAAATAATCAATTTAATTTGGGGTGGTCTTGTGCCACCCCATATTTACCGTGCCTAATTCAACCCAACTCATTTATAGAAAATCTTCTTGGTGGAAGCGCAATCAACAGAGACTAACACCTTGGATATTCCTATTTCCAGGACTTTTATTATTTTTAGTATATGTAATTTGGCCAATTTTTAATTCTTTATATATTTCTCTTTTGCAATGGGATGGGCTATCACCTGCTATTTATGTAGGATTTTCAAATTATATTGAATTATTAGATGATGAATATTTTTATATCTCGTTGGCGAATAATCTAAAGTGGTTAATATTTTTTATGTTAGCTGTACCCATAGGGCTGGGTTTAGCAATTTTTCTAAATCAAACTATTTTTGGTATCAGGTTAATTAAATCACTTTTCTTTTTTCCATTTGTGATTTCCCAAGTAGTTATCGGAATTATTTTTGCCTGGTTTTACAATCCTCGAGGGGTTATTGGACCTTTCTTGGAATCGATAGGTCTCAGTAACTATGCCATTTTAGCAGATGAAAATTTTGCTACCTATGGAATTATTTTTGCAGGCATATATCCACAAATTGCTTACTGTATGATTTTGTATTTAACAGGTCTAAACAATCTCAATACGGATCAAATTGAGGCTGGAAGAATGGATGGTGCTAAAGGACTTTCTTTATTTAAAAATATTATCTTACCTCAATTGAAGCCAGCAACATTTCTAGCAATAGTTGTGACTGTCATTGGATCTTTGAGGAGCTTTGATATGGTTGCCATCATGACCCAAGGAGGACCTTGGGGTTCTACTAATGTATTGGCTTATTATATGTTTGAAACTGCCTTGAGTGAGTATGGATATAGAATGGGATATGGGTCTGCCATCGCAGCCGTTTTGTTTACCATCATGATGTTTTATATATTATTTTTTATTTATCGAATGTATCAAAGCGAGAAAAAAGGGCTGTAAATGTTTCCAATTCCCATCCAAAAAAGACCGCTTATCAACCAGATCTCATACAAAATCCTTATTCCTATCTCTTTGTTTATTTGGCTAATTCCTTTAATTGGCATCATGCTTACTTCCATCAGAGGATTAGGAGATATTACTGCTGGAAATTATTGGGGTATGCCAAGTGAATTTTTATTATTTAGCAATATTAAGGATGTATTTCAAAATACACCCATGCTGTCTTATATTATCAATAGCTTTAAAATTACTATTCCAACTGTGATAGGTGCTGTAGCTGTGAGCTGTATGACAGGCTTTGCCCTAGCTTCATATAAATTTAAAGCAAACCTATTTATATTCTTTACATTTATTGCAGGAAATTTTGTTCCTTTTCAAATTTTAATGATACCTGTTAGAGATCTTACTTTTCAAATGGGATTATATGATACTGTCACTGGTTTAGTTTTATTTCATGTTGCTTTTCAAACAGGTTTTTGCACTTTGTTTATGAGAAATTTTATAAAAGCGCTACCTCATGAGTTATTTGAAGCAGCAAGAATAGATGGCACTTCAGAATTTAATATATTTTTTAAGATAGTTCTTCCCTTAACAAGACCTGCCATAGCTGCTTTATCAGTTTTAATTTTTACTTTTATCTGGAATGATTTTTTTTGGGCGACAGTTTTAATTCAAGGGCAACATGCGATGCCTATCACAGCGGGTTTAAAATCTCTCAATGGTCAGTGGGTAACCGTATACCATCTTCTATCTGCGGGATCTATCATGGCTGCCATTCCTCCCGTGATTATGTTCTTCTTGATGCAAAAACATTTTATTGCTGGATTAACCCTAGGAGCTAGCAAGGGTTAAGTTGTCAAAAATTACTTTTATAGGAGCAGGAAGTACTGTTTTTATGAAAAATATTTTAACCGATATTTTACTAGAGCCAGATCTAAGTTCATCTGAAATTATTTTACAAGATATTGACCCTAAAAGACTTAATACATCTCAAGTGGTTGCAAATAAAATTATAAGCTCTCTTCGAGTAAATGCCTCTATTGAAATAACCGATGATCGCCAAAAAGCTCTAAAAAATGCTGATTTTGTTGTTGTTATGATTCAAGTAGGTGGCTATAAACCCTCTACTGTTATTGATTTTGAGATCCCTGCTAAATATGGACTTCAACAAACAATTGCCGATACATTAGGTATTGGGGGTATCATGCGTGGATTGAGAACAGCCCCTGTTTTGATTGAAATTGCCCAGGACATGATGGAGTTATGTCCCGAGGCTGTGATGCTTCAATATGCAAATCCCATGGCAATTAATTGTTTAGCCCTTTCTCATTTTGTGCCTGATCTTCGATATGTTGGACTTTGTCATTCTGTTCAAGGAACAGCAGCGGATCTAGCAAGAGATATTGGCGAAGATATAAATCAAATTCATTATGAGTGTTCTGGTATCAATCATATGGCTTTTTATACTAAGTTCGAAAAAAAATTAGAAAATGGTTTAACAGAAGACCTTTATCCTCAAATTCATGAAGTGGGTGAGTCAGGAGCATTTGGAACTAATTGGGATGGTTGTACTAATTATGTTCGATTTGAAATTTTAAAACGTCTTGGTTATTTTGTTACTGAGTCCTCAGAACATTTTGCAGAGTACACACCATGGTTTATAAAAAATCATCAAATAGATTTAGTTAAACAATTTGATATTCCTATCAATGAATATATCCGCCGCTGTGAAAAACAAATTGTAGATTGGGAAGATCAAGAAAAAGAGTTATTAAATAATTCTCAATTAGAACATACCAAATCAGTGGAGTATGCTTCTAGGATAATTTTAGGTATGGTGACTGGTTCAAAAGATTTAATTTATGGCAATGTTCTCAATCAAAACTTTATTCCTAACTTACCTCACAATAGTTGTGTCGAGGTTCCTTGTATTGTCCAAAAAAATGAGATAATTCCTCAGACAGTAACTCCCCTACCTATGCATTTAGCAAACCTCATTCAAACTAATATTAATGTTCAGCAACTTACTGTGGAGGCACTCAAGACTCAAAAAAAAGAAACAATTTATCATGCAGCTATGCTCGACCCCCACACTGCTGCAGAATTAAACTTAGACCAAATTTGGAAAATGGTAGATGAATTAGTTGAAGCTCATGGTTCTATGCTGCCGAATTTTAAATAATGATAGATTTATTTATTAAAAGGATAAATAGAGGGGAGGGGAAAGAGCTTATTTTATTCAGTAAAAAAAAGCTGAATTACAAGGTTTTTGAGGGATTACCTCCTGTCTCTGGAAACCAAACTCATCTAAGATTTCACCCTACCCGTGCAGAGTGGGTAGGATATTCTACTACACGTCAAAATAGAACCTTCCTTCCAAATACCATGGAGTGTCCTCTTTGCCCAATGACAGATGATAAAGAACTAAGTGACATTCCGGTTGATCAATATGAGGTAGCTATCTTTACTAATCGATTTAGCTCTCTTCAATTACAAGACTCCAAAATACCATCCTTGGAATTAGAGACTAACCAGGCAACAGGTACTTGCGACGTAGTCTCTTATAGCTCCAACCACCAAGACCAGTTTTCTAATTTACCTCAAGAAAGAATTGAATTAATCATTCATGCATTATCTAATCGAACCCAAGAATTACTTGAAAACCCTAATATTAAATACATTTTACCTTTTGAAAATAAAGGAAAAGAAATAGGGGTAACCTTAGACCATCCTCATGGACAAATTTATAGTTTTGGACATATTCCAGAAATAATCAAGAGGCAATCTATTGCTCAACAAGGCAAGCCTCTTGAAAATTATTTATCTAAGATACCTGAAGAATTAATTCTTAAAAAAAACTCTACTGGCATATGTTTTGTTCCCAGATGGGCGAGGTATCCTTTTGAAATTTGGATTGTTCCCTATCGAAGAGTGCCAAATATATATTCATTATCAGATGACGAGAAAAAAGATCTTGCAGAACTAATGCATGATGCTTCCAAAAGATTAGATGGTGTATTTGACACGCCAATGCCCTACACCCTTGCTTGGCAACTTTCACCCAGAGGCTATGAGAATTTTCATCATTTTCATCTTTGTTTTCAACCTATCAGAAGATCTAAAACTAAATTAAAATATCTAGCTGGAGTAGAGCAAATTACAGGATTTTTTTTAGTAGATCTTCCACCAGAGCGATCAGCAGGTATTTTGCGAGGTGAAGAACAACCTGATGAATAGTCAAACCTTATTTCAAAACTACTTCCAATATTCACCCTCGTCTTCTTCTGATGCGCATGGGCGTGTGAATTTAATTGGGGAACATACTGATTATAATAACGGCTTTGTTCTCCCAACCTTAATTGAACAGAAAATTGAAGTGAGTCTTAAGCTTCGATCAGACTCAAAAATCGTTGGAATTTCTGAAGAATTTGGCGAAAATACTGATGACTTAAACTCAAAAACTGATGGTACGTGGTTAGATTTTGTCAAAGGTGTGTCTTATTATATAGGCAAAGAAGGCCATCCTATTACAGGGCTCGATGTGGCCGTCACATCCAATATCCCTTCAGGATCAGGTTTGTCTTCCTCAGCAGCATTAGAAATTTCTTTATTAAGAGCCCTTAGCCAATCAACCGGATTTTTATTAAATTCTAACAAAATGGCACAAATAGGACAGCTTGTGGAACATCATTTTATCGGAACTCAATGTGGAATAATGGATCAAATGGTATCTGCCGAGTCAGAGTTTGGCCAAGCTTTATATTTGGACTGTGAAAATCTTAAATCAGAAATTATTCCCATCTTTTCAGATCATACTTTTATGGTAATTCATTCTGGAAGTAGACGAAAACTCTCTGAGGGAAAATATAATGAAAGAAAAAAAGAAACAGAAACGGCAGCAAAAGATCTTGGAATAAGCTCATTGCGTCAAGGGGATATCAATAACTTAAAAGAAATAAAAAATCCCCTTATTCATAGAAGGGCAAGACATATCATTACTGAAAATGAGAGGGTACAAAAAGGAGCTGAATATTTAAAAACAAATAATGCCAAATCTTTTGGTAGCTTAATGTACGAAAGTCACAAATCCATGAATGAAGATTATGAAATCTCTAGTCCTGAACTAAATCATATCGTTAAAACAGCTAAGTCTTTTGGAGCTATAGGAGCAAGGCTTACTGGAGCCGGCTTTGGTGGTTGCACTGTAATTTTGACATCAAATGTTGAAAGAGAATTTATAACAGAAAAAATATTAAGTAATTGTCCTAACTCCTATCTGGTTACAAATATTACTCGAAAGAATACATTTAACTAAAATGAATAGTGCTCAAGTTTCAACAGTTGTCCAATGTAAAAACATACTGGGTGAGAGCTGCTTCTGGGACCCTAGAGACAAATGTATATGGTGGACAGACATAGAAGGTAAAAAAATCTGGAAGCTTGATCATAAAAATCAAAGTTTTGAATTTAACTTACCTGATAGAGCAGGCTTCATTCTTCCTAGAAAAAAAGATGGTTTTATTATTGGTTTTCCTAAATATATTGCTATTTCCAATCATGATCTGACAACTTTTCAAAAAATCTGCGATGTCGAAACTGAAATAAAGGAGACACGCATCAATGATGCAAAAGTAGATCCTTACGGTGGAATAGTATTTGGAACATATAATGAACACCCAGACAGAAAAAATAGAAAACCAATAGCGAGTCTCTATAGACTTGCTCCTGATCTCTCCTTAACTCAACTTTTATCTAATATCACTGTTTCTAATGGGATAGCCTTTTCACAAGAAGAAAATATTATGTATTTTGCTGATACACCAACTGCACGTATTCAAAAATTTGAATATTCTCAAGATTTTAAAAAATTACATGAACTAGACTCCAATCTTATTTTCAATGATGTGGGAGTTCCAGATGGAGCTACCATGGATTGCCAAAATAATTACTGGTCTGCCAGAGTGAGAGGCAATTGTATAATTTGTATTGATATGAAAAAAGAAAAGATTTTAAAAAAAATTAACTTACCAACTAACACCCCCACTTGTCTAACATTTGGAGGACCCGACTCATCGAACTTGTTTGTGACCTCATTAAGAGCAGAGCCCATCAATGATAGTGCAGATGGAAATTTATATAAAGTTGAAACAAACACTAAAGGATCAAAACAATTATTAAGTGAAATTTAATCTTTTAAAAAACTTTTATTCACTAAATTATCTTTATTTAACTTAGACATATCTTTTAAATAATAAGCAATATTTTCAGATGCCTCTAACGACATTCTCTCTCTACATTCTAATGTTAACGCTGCATTGTGAGGGGTAAGCAAAATATTATCCAAATTAAAAAAAGGGTGTTTAGAGCTCGGTGGCTCAGATTCAAAAACATCCATACCAGCACCTTTAATCAATTTAGAGTTCAAGGCTTCGTAGAGAGAGTTTTCATCTATTATTCCTCCTCTAGAAGTATTCACGATAACAGAATTCCTTTTCATTAAATTTAACTCTGTTTTAGAAATGAAGTTTTTTGTATTTTCATTTAATGGCAGATGAACTGTCACAAAATCAGCTAAGGCAAGACCTTCGTTTTTATCAATAGGAATGCAATTATATTTTTTGATTATGTTGCTGTCCAAAAAAGGATCGAAAACATATACCTTCATATCAAAACCTTGACACCTTTTTGCCACTTCCTTACCTATTCTGCCAAAACCAACAATCAGTACTTTTTTTTCAAATAATTCAAAAAAGTTAGGCAATTCTGATTTTCTCTCAAAATCACCCTTTTTTACTAAACTGTCTGATAAAGATAAATTTTTGGTCAAATATATGAAAAATGACATTACGTGCTCAGCTACACTTACAGCATTAGAAGTCGAAGTTATTCCAAGAGCAATCTTATTCCTATTAAGATAATCAATATCAACATTGTCATATCCTACCCCGTGTCTTGATATAATTTTTAAATTTGTGCAATGACTAAGAATATCCTCATCAAGTTTGGATGTTCTTAATAAAATCCCATCTACAAATTTTAATTCATTTTTTAAGCTTTGATTGTTAAAGTTTGATAACTCTAAGACCTCAAATTCATTATCTTTTAAAAATTCTAAACCTTTTTGATGTACTGTACCCACAATGGCAATTTTCATTTTATCCATTAGCTGAAAATTATGTCAAAAAAGTATTAAGTTCAAAAGGTTTTTTATTCAAATAATCTTTCAATCGTGTAGTATTCTTTATCAGACTACATTTAGGAGGAATAATGAAGACCATCAAACTATCTTGTGCTCATGCACTTTTTAAATACTTAATTGCACAAAAAACTATAATCGATGGTAAGAAGGTTCCTTTATTTCCAGGCGCTTTTGCAATCTATGGCCATGGAAATGTTGCTTGCTTAGGCCAAGCAATGGAAGAATTCCAATCCGATTTGCCAGGCTATCGAGGACACCATGAGCAAAGCATGGCTTTAACAGGAATCGGTTATGCTAGAGCCATGAGACGTAAACAAATTTTTATTGCTACATCCTCTGTAGGCCCTGGAGCTACAAATATGGTAACTGCTGCTGGTGTTGCAATGAGTAATCGTCTTCCCATATTACTTCTTCCCGGCGATACCTTTGCCAGTCGTTTCCCTGATCCTGTCTTACAACAAGTTGAAAATTTTAATTCACCTATTGAAACAGCAAATGATGCATTTAAATCTGTATCGCGTTATTTTGATAGAATAACTAGACCAGAGCAAATTCTTGCCTCCCTTCCTCAAGCCATCCAAGTAATGCTTGATCCCTCAGACTGTGGTCCTGCAACAATAGCAATGTCCCAAGACGTCCAAGGAGAGTCATTTGAATATCCTGAAATTTTCTTTGAAGAAAAAATTCATGAGATCAGACGTATTCATCCTGACCCAAGCCAAGTTGATCAAGCAGTAGAAAAATTAAAAAATTCAAAACAACCAATTATTATTTCTGGAGGCGGTGTTCTTTATTCAGAGGCTGAAAAGGAGCTTTCTCAGTTTGCTAAAAAACACAATATTCCCGTAACCTCCACCGTGATGGGTATTGGATGTATGACCAAAGATGACCCTTATTATATTAGTACAATCGGGGCATTAGGGCAGGGCTCTTCCAATAATCTATCTAAGGATACTGATTTAGCTCTAGCTATAGGAACAAAATTAGCAGATTTTACCACAGGATCTTGGGCAAACTTTGAAAATCCAGATTTTAAATTAATCTCAGTGAACACAGCACGTTTTGATACAACAAAGCATTTAGCAACACCAGTAATTAGTGATGCCAAAGTGGGCCTTCAGCAAATATCAGAAGCTTTAGGTGACTGGAAAGCACCTGACCCTTGGTATCAAAGAGCAATTAAAGAAAGAGATGAATGGGACGCTTATGTTCAAAAACACAGTGGCCCAACAAATCAAGAGGAGCCCTCTTATGCGCATGCAGTAGGAGCGGTCTATCGAAATGCTGACCCTAGCGATATTGTAGTTACTGCAGCTGGAGGACTTGTAGGTGAGGTTGTTCAAGTATGGAAACCAAAACAACTCAATACTTTTGAGACTGAGTGGGGATTTAGCTGTATGGGATATGAAATATCAGGTGCTCTGGGAATTAAAATGGCAAAGCCTGACCAAGACGTTGTGGTTTTTGTTGGAGATGGTTCATACCTATTAAGTAATAGTGATATCTACAGCTCTGTTCTTTATGATCAAAAGTTAATTATTATTGTTTGTGATAATGGGGGACATATGGTCATCAATCGTCTTCAGTTAGCCAAAGGAGGCAAAGAGTATATTTGCAATCTTCGCGCTGCTAGGGCCACAAATCTACAATTTGTTGATTTTGAAAAACATGCAAGTAGTATGGGCGCCAATGCCGAGACAGTTAGCTCGACCTCAGAGCTAGAAGCAGCTTACAAAAGAGCCAAAGACTCAGATAAGACCTATGTCATTGTGATTAAAACTCATGGCTACGAATGGTTAGAGGGAACAGCCTTTTGGGAGAGTCCTACACTTCAAGATCCGATCACCCAAGATAACAAAAAAGCCCTAGATGATTTTGAAGGTGGAAAAAATAAACAACGCAAAGGCGTTTAATTTTTGATTTTAAAAAATAAAATAGCTTTAATAACAGGAGCGGAGTCGGGTATTGGGAAAAGTACTGCTAAGATTTTTGCAGATAACGGCTATCAGGTCATAGGCACCTGTCTTAAAAATAATAAAAAGAAAGACACAAGAAATATAGAGTACTATCAAATTGATATTTCTAACCATCTAGAGTGGAAAAAATTATTTTCTTACATTGGCAAAAAGTATAAGAAAATCAACGTTTTAGTTAACAGTGCCGGTGTCAGATTAAGTGGAAATATAGAGACAACCTCTTTAAGTGATTGGAATTACCATATGAATAATAATGTCACTGGAACTTTCCTTGCTTGCAAACATATTTTACCATTACTCAAAAAAAGTAAGCACTCATCAATAATCAATTTAGCTTCAATTAATAGCATCAGAGGTGCAAAGAATATGTTGGCTTATGCCACATCAAAGAGTGCTATAATTTCTTTTACAGCTTCCCTTGCCGTTGATTTGTCTAAGCATAAAATTAGGGTCAATGCAGTTGCTCCCGGAGCAATTGATACTCCTATGCTAGCCTCCTACAAAAAAGATTTAACCTTAAAAGAGTATGAAAAAAGAATGAGAGAAAATCATCCTATTGGTAGGATTGGTAAGCCCACAGAAGTAGCAAATGTAATTTATTTTTTAGCAAGTGAAGCAGCTTCATTCATGACCGGTCTTACTATACCTGTGGATGGGGGAAGAAGTATAAGGTAGTCTATCCTTCAGACCTAAGAATAGTAACATCTGCTTGCCCCATTTCTCTGGAACCTAAAATAATCTCTCCTTTATAAAAATCTGGTATTACAGCTTTCTGTTCCCCATAATTTGTAAAAAATAAAAGATCACCTCTTTGTCTGACTCTCAGGTATTCTGGTAAAGATATCGATTTTAGTCCTGCGGCTGTCATTTGGTCTTTCATAATAGCGCTTAAGAGATTTGAGTCAGGCCAACCACATAAGTAGCTTCCCTTATTTCCACTGGTGATCACTGGCATTCCATCTTTTGAATTTCCTTCAGATACTCCTGAGCTATTCCCATGCTCTCTCCAAACACTCAAATGACCTTTTATACCTTTCCATTCCACTTCGATAGGTAGCTCTCTTGGCAATGCATCTACTCGAGTGACTTGATAGCCAAGACCCTCTAGACTTAAATTTTTAGGAATTTGAAAATCAGGTGTTTTGATACCCGTTCTAGGACCGGCAAGAATTTTTGCTCCTGATAATGCAATTTTATTAAAGACTTCACTGCTCAGATGAACAAAAGAGGGAATGATAACTAGTTTATATCCTTGAAAATCAGCCTCTTTTCCCACTATATCTAAGGACCCACCGTTCACCCTAATAGCTTTATAGAAATCAAGCATCAGTCTTGTGTAATGAAAATCTTCTGTTTGACCATCTAGTTCTGTCATCCAACAAGCCTCATAATCATGAAGAAGGGCAATCTCTGATTTTTGAGTTTGGGGAAGTTTTATTTTTTGAATTTCTTGAGCCACTTGCAAAGCTTCCTGGCTTCCAATAGCAGGAGTATTATCGCGATACATTAGTCCAGCATGCATTTGTTCTTGAGCAAATGGTGCTTGCCTCCATCTGAAATAACTTACAACTTCTGCATCATGAGCAAAAGCCTCCCAAGTCCACATTCTAACAGCGCCAGCTTTAGGGATAGGATTATATTTAGCCCAGTTAACAGGTCCTGGTTGTTGTTCCATTATCCACAATCGACCCATTCCTCGATACAGATCGTGATGGTAAGATTGAAAATCAGGATCCCCCATATTGAAGCAGTCCCTCACTAGTTTTTTATCTTCTCTGGCGATAGTTTGCATATTTTGAAGGTTGCCTAATGGATAACTATTCCAAGCGGCAATTTCTAAGTCTTTAGAAACTTCACGGTGATCGAATTCTACAAAGTGCCCCATATAATTATGACTCACTGGTCTTTCAGGAGAATGCTCATTAATTATTTTGACTTGTTGAGAGTTAAAATTTTTAACCTGGTCAGAACTAAATTTACGGAAATCAAAATTATGAGAAGGGTTGGCCTCAGTTACAGTTAGGTTGGGAAGTTCAATCTCTGAAAAGGATCGGTATTCCATAGACCAAAAAACATTACCCCAAGATTTATTCAGTTCATCAATAGACTTATATTTTTTCTCAAGCCATTTCCTAAATTGAGTTAAGGAAGAAGAACACCAAGAATAAGTTGTCTCGTGGCACCCATATTCATTATCAGTTTGCCAGGCTTGAACAAATTTATTTTGACCATATCTTTTTGCTACTGCTTCAGTTATTCTTTGACTTTCCTTTTGGTAGCCTAAGTGAGAGAAAGAGTAATGACGGCGCGACCCAAAATTTCTAGGCCTACCGTTTTCATCAATTGCCACCATATCAGGCATTTGATCCACAAGCCATTTTGGAGGTGTGGGAGTGGGTGTGCACATGACTATTTTTAAGCCGTTGCTTCCTAAGATATCCACAGCCTTATCCAACCATTCCCACTCATATTTTCCAGGGTTTGGTTCGATACGAGACCATGCAAATTCAGCTATTCTGACCCATCGAATACCATTTTTGTGCATATTCTGTGCATCAGTTATCCACAGATCTTCAGACCAGTGTTCAGGATAGTAACATACCCCTAATTCAGGATTACTAGACATATTTAGTCAATTGAGATGCCAGAGGAATTAAAAAAATGTTCATGACTTTTTTGCCAATCAAGTTGAATGACCTCATTGACATTTATCTCACTACCCACATCGAGTTTAGCAGTAATTTCATAATCTTTTCCTAGATTGATATAGCAAAGCAAGTGCTCACCTAAATTTTCAATATGCCTAACTTTCCCTTGAAGTTTAGAAGAACCATTAGAAGCAACACGAAAGTGCTCTGGTCTTATTCCAATTTTTGCAGATTGATTAGGTGCTTGGATATTTATCAAACTTGATTTTTGTTCACCTTCCAAATCGATAATATTCATCTTTGGTGAACCTATGAATTCAGCTACAAATTGATTTTTAGGAGAATTATAGAGTTCAATGGGAGTTCCTACTTGTTCAATAACGCCATTGTTTAAAACTACAATTCGATCAGCCAGAGTCATAGCCTCAACCTGATCATGTGTGACATAAATCATGGTTGCTGTTAATTGACTATGCAATTTTGCTATTTCTATTCTTGTTTGAACACGAAGCGCTGCATCAAGATTTGATAAAGGCTCATCAAATAAAAAAACTTTTGGATCTCTGACGATTGCTCTACCTATGGCAACACGCTGACGTTGTCCTCCTGAGAGCTGTTTTGGAAGTCTCTCAAATAAAGTTTCAATTTGTAAAACCTTTGCTGCTTCTGTTACACGTTTTTGTATTTCATCCTTAGGAGTTTTTGACTGCTTAAGGGCGAAAGCCATATTATCAAACACTGTCATATGAGGGTACAGAGCATAAGATTGGAAGACCATTGCTACTCCTCTTTCAGCAGCAATAATGTTGTTAACTACCTCGCCACCAATAGAGATCTCTCCCTCAGTGATTTCTTCCAGACCCGCAATCATTCTAAGTAAAGTAGATTTTCCACATCCAGAAGGACCCACAAAAACCATAAACTCTCCAGAGTTAATATCTAGATCTACTCCATGAACTACTTCTGTCTTATCGTAGGTTTTTCTTATGCTTTTTAGATTTACATCAGCCATAATAGGTTGAAAACTTTAGCATTTTTTAATGAAATATACATCTAAGATAGTTATCTAGAGAACTTAGCTTATTTTATGGTTACTTCATTATTTTAAATACCTTCACAAATTATTAATGAAGCTTCAATTTTTGAATTATTTTTAATAGTCAAATTATCTCCTTTAATCAAATATACACTATCCCTATATTTAAGCACACGCAGTCTTTTAGAGAGATTAATATTAAACTGCAGATTATTACTAAGACTAAAAAAGCAGGAATGATATTTAAATGACAAAGGTGGGCTTTTTTGAAATCCTTTTAATTTAATTATTTTTATTTTTAAATGTTTAGTATTTATTATATCTCCCAATAAAAGTTCCTGATTTTTACCATGAAGTGACCAATTAATATTCTCATTTTTCAAAATCTCCAGTGAGTTCTTGTAGCCAGATTTTCTTAAAGGGTTAATAGAAAATTTTCTTTGGTATAGATTTTTTTTTAGATAGGGTCTTTTCTTTGCATAAATACCAGATGTTCCTGTAATAGGGGGAGGTGAAAAAAATTCTAAGACTTGTAACTCTTTATTGCTATAATTAAAAGCATGATGCCATGTATCCTTTTCAAAAAAAACTGACTGACCTTCCTCTACTCGTTTAATCTCTCCTGTTTTGGGATTACTTATTAATAATATTCCTGACAAAACATATAAATATTCATCTGCTCCAAAAATAGTTCTAAAACTTTCAGAATGTTTAAAATTTGAGTTAGGCTTCAGACCAAAAATTATTTGATGTAAATGTCTGTTTGAAACATAAATCCAATCTTTAACATATCCTGAAATTTTATCCCCCCACAGATCGGAAGAAGCACA
>ERZ802822.517-NODE-517-length-26750-cov-9.723578_pt1 | contig 26750 bp, 25 predicted proteins | sample MGYA00345649_ERZ802822 | MGnify/ENA primary metagenome ERZ802822 (study PRJEB30503, sample SAMEA104212359) | marine metagenome | biome: Westerlies Biome; feature: [SRF] surface water layer (ENVO:00010504) within the epipelagic zone...; material: water...
TTTATGTCATGGCCTGCTTGTTGTGACATAGGTCCATCTTGACCCCATCCTGTCATTCTTCCGTAAACAAGAGATTTGTTGATACCCATGCAAACATCCGGCCCTAGTCCAAGTTTTTCCATAACTCCAGGCCTAAACCCTTCAAAAATAATATCAACATTACTGATTAATTTAAGTATTTCATCAATAACAGAGGGGTTTTTTAGATCAGCAACAATACTTCTTTTTGACCTATTATGAATATCGAATTTATTAGAAGTTCCTTTTTGATCGATCCTACTCAGTCTGATTACATCTGCGCCCAAGTCAGCTAATAACATTCCACAATAAGGCCCAGGACCTATTCCTGAAAACTCTAATACTTTTACACCCTCTAATGGTCCCATAGGCTAATGTTATTGGAAAACTTTGAATTTGACTAATAAATTTGGAAGCAATGAAAGTGAGGAAATAAAAGCAACCAACATTGCTATTGCGGTAAAGACACCAAAAAGTCTTGTTGGAAAAAAGTTTGATAATGCAAGAATAGAAAAACCAGCTGCTATTGTTGCTGCTGTGTAAAAAATAGCTCTTCCTGTTGTTGTATGGGCATTAATTAGTGCTAATTCTGAAGATCCTGTAATTTTCATCTCTTTTTTATACCTGTATATATAATGAATTGTATTATCAACCGCCATCCCAACACTTATAGCTGCAACAGTTATAGTCATAATGTCTAAAGGTATGCTTAACAAGCCAAGAAGACCAATTACAGAAAATGCTACAAAAATGTTTGGTAATAGTCCAATTAGCATGATCTTAAATGACTTAAAAATAAGAAGTAGCATTAATGCTATTACTACAAAAACTAGTGTTAAAGATCCAATTTGTGACTGAAAAAGCGACTGAAGCATATTGTTATAAAGAACTGCTAAGCCAGTTAGCTCATATTGATCTTCTTTCAGATTGAATTTATTTTGAAGATCATAATTAATCTTTTGTAATAAATCATTCCTATTTAAGCTCGTTGCAGATTCATTGACTCTTGTTGATATTCTGACTACGGAATCATCTTTATTTATGTATGAATAAAGCAAAGTCTCTCTAATATCTTCTGGAAGAACAGATCTTAACAGTGCTAGTTCAAGATCATTTAAGTCCTCCCCATCGTTAATAAGTCTTGCTAACTTTATACCACTTGCAACGCTGAGCACTTTTCCAACTTCTGGCAAGGAATCCAAATAATCATGAATATCCTCTAATTGAGATAATGAATAAATATTCCACCAATAACCTGAAGCAGAACTCGAATCATCTTCAAACAAGCTGTCATCAAAAATATCATCATTAATAAAGTCTTCATTATTTATAACTTCAGGCTCTTTAATAATAATATCAAGAGTAGCTGTACCACCTAGATTAGTATCTATTTCAAGCATCCCCTGATATATTTCAGTATCTTCGTCAAAATAGTCAATAAACCGATTTTCAACTTCAAGTTTTGTAGCGCCTAATAGTAAAACAATAAAGATGCCTAAAAAAATTATATAAATTGATCTGACATTTGCCTTTGTAAAGGACAAAATACTATTTGTTATTTTATGAAGTGATAAGAAATCTTGAGTCTTTGGCTCCGGAATTAAAGAGATAGCACTCGGCAAAAAAGAGAATGTAAAAATAAATGCGATACCAATTCCAAAAGCCATCATTTTTCCAAATTCAATAACAGGCTTTAAATCACCTAATAACAATGATAAGAAGGCTACTGCAGTTGTTATCGCAGCAAAAAAGCATGGTAAAAACATTTGATCTACTGAATCTATTAAGGCTAATTTATAATCTTTATAATCTTTCTTAAGTTCATTAATTTTTACTAAAACATGTACCGTAAGAGAGATAGTTAATATTAATAATAGGGCAATAAAATTTGATGAGACAACACTAATTTTCCAATCCATATATCCTAAAAAGCCTGCGGTTACAAAAGTTGTCAAAAAGGCATTAGAGATAGGAAAAATTACAAACCATAAGTTTCCAAAAAAAATATAAAGCATTAAAGCAAAAATAAGTGCGACTGCAGTTCCAAATATTACCAAATCAGATCTAATATAATCCATCATATCTACAGTTATCATAGTTGGGCCACCCAGATATAAAGTAGCGTCATCTCTATATACATCCAATATAGATCTTATATTTGCAACTAAATTAGAGTTAAATTCTGATTCTGTATCATTCAAACTGCTAACTTTTTTATTTATAACAATTAATCTGTCTTGAAGAGCAATTTTTTTGCTATAGGTTATAGGTTCTTTTGAGTTAAGGACTTCTTGAACTTCATACCTTTCTTTTATTAGATCGTTATATTCATTGTTCCCCTTGAGAACAATTTGCATTGCAGTAATTGAACCGTCTTTGCTTATTATTAAGTCTTTATATATTGGATTATTTATAATTTCATTTTTAGCTAGATCTAAATCAATTCCTTCAGATTCCAAGTCTTTCAAATTATCAGCAACTTCTGTTAAACCTACTTTTGGTTGAAAAAAAATAGGTGCATCCATTAATGAAAGAACTGAATCAACGCCATCAATATCACTGATATCATTTTCTATATTTTTAAGAGTTTGAATCGAGTCAACAGAAAATAATTCATTTTTAGGCTCAAAAGTGACAATTAGGAAGCTAGAATCTCCAAATTCTTCCTCGTTTTCTCTATAAGTTCTTAAGGCTTGGTCCCCTTCTAGCACTAAAGCATCTGATGATGCATCAAGTTTAAAATTAGAAATTCCTAACGAACCTGTTGTTGTAAATATAAATACAAAACTCAAAATTAAAAAAGGTTTTTTTATTACAAAATTCGCATATTTTTTAATGTAGTTTTTCATTATTATTTATTAGCGCATTGAGGTGAATCAAGAATCATTGGATTGGATTCAAATTCATCGTTATCAAATGCATGAATCGACAATGCATGAATCTCATTCATAATGTCTCCTAAGGAGTTATATATCTCTTTATGCCTTTGTATTAAAGACAGATTTTTAAATCTATCACTCACAATAACAATCTTAAAATGACTCTCAGACCCTTGAGGAACATTATGCATAAAACTTTCATTTACAATGTTTAATGACATTAAGTTAAAGTCTGAATTTAATGCATCAATAATTTTTTTTTCTATAAATCTTTCGGTCATAATAATATTATAAGATGAACCATAGTCGTTAAGTTTTAATAATAATAATTTAAGGGTAGTTTCTGTTTAAAATTTTGTTATAAATAATAGCAAATAGGACGATAAACACTGCGCCAAGTGCAACAGGCATTATTATAAAGTCGATTCCCTCTCCACCTAAAACGGCGATGATAGGATTAGCTCCTGCTGGAGGATGAATAACTTTAAAACTTGCCATAAGGAATACTGCTAGACCAACTGATAAACCAATTGACAATGCAGAGACTCCCATAAATGAATATATAAGCACCCCGCCCATTGCAGACAAAATATGACCTAATAAAACATTTTTTGGTTGAGCTAACGGACTTTCATGAACAGCCATCACCAACACCATGCTAGCTCCAAAGGGGGGTATCAACCATACATTTCCACTTTCAGATAAATTAAGGAATGCAAGGCAGCTTATGCATAAAAAAGCTCCAAGGCCAGACAATAAGTTATTAGTTAAAACTTTTTTGTTAGGATAATTACTCATTTCAATAGATTAGCCTATTTTGTTACTTAAAAACAATTATCCATCTAATGATTTATTAGTATCAATAGTTTCTATAACTTTTATTATTTCTTCCCAATGCATCCACTGTTCGGTATCTAAGTTTGCTGCATGTTCAGCAGCCCTTAACATTGCTATAGTTTGTGCCTCCTCTCCGTATTGAGAAATCAGAGTTATTGCTATTTGATGAAGATCTTTTTTCATAAGATAAATAACGTCTTTAATAAATTGATAAGCAACTCTATCCCAACTAAAATCTCATGTATAGTTATGGCTTTAATAATATGAATATTTTATGGATAAGAGATGGTAAATTAGGACATGAAAAACAAGTTCACGCCCTTTTAGATGAAATCTGTAAAACTGAAGAATCTAACATCTACGAAAGAAGAATTAAAAAAACTTCTTTTTTGTCTAAGTTAAATCCTTTTAATAAAAAAATAAGAATGGATTGCGCTTCTTTAGCCTCGTCTTCAATTGATATTGTTATTGGAGCTGGTCATGGTACGTATTCTCAAATCTTAACTTATAAAAAAAATCTATCTTCAGACCCTCGGGCCATAGCAGTTTTGACTCCTAGCCTAAGAAAAAAAGATTTTGATTACATATGTGCTCCCTATCATGATCATGAAAAATTAATAAATTATGAAAATGTAATTTTTTTTGAGGGGTCATTGTCTAAAGTTTCAAATATGTCCATAGATGACAATATAGGATTTATAGGTTTAGGTGGAAAGAATAATCACTATGTTTTCAATGAGAATAGTATATTTAAACAAATTCAATATATTGTAAGTTTATTTCCTGACAAGAAATGGTTTATTTTTAATTCTAGAAGAACTCCAGAATCTATAAATCTTAAAATTAAAAAATTAATATCAAATCATCCTAATATTAATTTTGAAAATTTTAACTCGTCAATAACAACCTCGTATGAAAAAATTTTAAATTTAGCATCTATAAAAATTGTTAGCCCTGATAGTGTGAATATGGTGTATGAGTCTTTATCAACAATGGGCAAGTCCTATCTTTTTGATATGGAATCAAAAAATCCAAGTAATAAAATTGTTAATCAGATTAATAAGTTAAAAAATAATAGACAAATTGGTTATTTAGAGGAGTCTTTACTAGTCGCTGATTTTCAGCAGACAAAAATTTACTCACAGAATGAGCACAGTGATATATTCGCCGAAGTTGAAAAACTTGCATACAAACTATTACAAAAAATAAAGAAGTAGTATGAAAGTTGTTCACCTGGTTATGAGTAATGTTTTTGCAGGAATTGAACAACATGTAAATGAATTAATAGACGAACAACAAAAAGATTGCGAAACTTTTTTAATTTGCAATTCAGAGATATCAGATAAATTTAATACTAAGAACATTCTTATTATTAAGAACTTTAGCAGGCGCTCTCCATTTAATATTCTTAAATTGCTTATAAATATTAAGAAATTAAATGTGGATATTCTTCATACTCATGGTTCAAAAACTACAATTATTGCTAATATTATTGTTAAATTCCTGAAAATAAAACATGTATCAACAATGCATGGCATTAAAAAGAAGACAGCTATTTATAAACGAGCTTCCAAAACAATTGTTGTCAGCAATTTAGCAAATCAAACAATAGATAATCAAGGTATTGTAATTAAAAATTGGTGGTCACCAAATCTACCAAAAGAGATTAATAGTACAAGGGAATATGCAGTCGCAATTGGCAGGCTAGAAAAAGTTAAAGGATTTGATTTGCTAATCAAGTCATGGGTAGGAATACAGTCAAAATTAGTAATTATTGGAGGTGGTAATGAATATAAAACTTTAAAAGATTTAATTGTGACCACTAATCTTCAAGATAAAATAACAATAGTAAATGACCTTCCCTTTGAAGAGCTTATCAATTATTACTCTAAGGCGTCTATTTTGATAGTATCTTCTCTTAATGAGGGTGGTCCAAGAGTGGCTTTAGAGGCTTTGTATTTAAAGATTCCTGTTATATCTACCAATGTTGGTCATATGAGTGAAATCTTGCCTCAGGAGCTTTTAGCAAAACCTAATAGTCTTGAGTCATTAAAGGAATTGATTCACTCTTATGTGGGAAATATAAATATTAATCAAGATGCAATATTCAAATACGTAAATGAGGAATATTCAATTACAAAACAATCAAATAAAATAATAGATATTTATAAAGAATTACTCGTATCTTAGTGAGATTGCTGGATCTAACTTTGCAGCTTTTCTAGCTGGCCATATTCCAAAAAATAATCCCACCATTGCGGAAAAAGTTATGGAGCCCAACATTGCACTTATTGGCATTGCAAAAGGCCAATCGTTCAAAGTAGCAAATAAATACAAAATACTTGTTCCAAGAAATACCCCAATTAAGCCACCAATAACACATAACAAGACAGCTTCAACAATAAATTGGAGCATTATTGCTTTTTGAGTAGCTCCTAATGCTTTTCTTAGTCCAATTTCTCTAGTTCTTTCAGTAACAGATACAAGCATAATATTCATTACACCAATACCGCCAACCACAAGACTAATAGCAGCTATTCCAGCTATTAAAATTGTAAATATTCCAGTAGCTTGTTTCCTTAAATCAGAATATTGAGAATAGTCGCTTATTCTAAAATCATTATCTTCACCTGGACCAATATCATGCTTAGCTCTTAAAATTTGTTCTATAGACATCATCACCTCGTCAACATTTGTATCATTTGAAATACCTACATTAATTGAATCCACATGAGGAGTTCCAAACAATCTTTGAGCACCAGTTAATAAAGGAATGTAAATTTCTTCATCAGGATTCTGCCATCCTGAGGAACCCTCTTCTTTAAGAATGCCAATAACTTCATATGAAGTTCCTGCAACCAGGATTTCTTTGTTTAATATAGTTTTTGTATTAGACCCTAAAGCTTTAGGAACAGACGATCCTATAACAGCAACTCTTTTTCTTCCAAGGTTTTCTTCTTCATTAAAAAGTCTTCCAAATTCTAGGTCATATCCACGAACTTCAAAATGTATAGGGAGATATGCCCCTACTCTTTCATTAATATTTGCATTCTTATATTTAATTTGTCTATTTTTTCTTATAGTTGGAGAGATTTTCCAATTATGTAATTTACTTCTTTCTAAAGCATAAGCATCTTTGATGTCTAGAGGAATAAACCCTTTAGTGACAGCACCTCTTCTATTTTGTCCAGGTTGAACATAAAGAGTTCTTCCACCAAGATCATCAATACTTGCCTCCAGTGCCTTATTAGCACTTGAACCAATCCCTATAACAGCTATGACAGCAGCAGTACCAATAATAATTGCCAAAGAGGTAAGAAAAGATCTAATCGCATTAGTCTTTATAGATGAAATTGCTGATGTTAATGATTCTTGAAAAAGCATTATCCAAAACTAAATGTACGACTTACTCGTTCTTTAAATCTTTTTTGATAATCAAATAGGCCTTTACTGGGTAAAATATAAACAATATCTTCTGATTTTAAGCCTGATAAAATTTCTACATTTGATAGATCTGAGGAACCAATTTTTACCCATTGTAATTCAGGACCTCGACTTGAATCTCGAATAACAATAAATTTATTATAATTTTCGCCTTTGACCTTATCTTCAAGAAATGAATCAACTTTTTCTATAGGCATATCTAAAATAAATGCAGCAGAATAAATATCTTTTCTTGTTCTAAGTGACATTGTTGGTGCACTTAGTGAAACATCTTTGTTTAATACTTCTATTACAACGTCGGTGTTCATTCCTAAGAGTAATAAGTTTTCATCGTTATCAATATCAATTAAAACTGGAAAGGTTGTTACATTTTGTTCAATTCTTGCCAAAGGTTCTATTTTAGCTACTGTTCCAAAAAATTCTTTATCCCTGTAAGCAGCAACTTTTATAGAGACTATTTGACCAATGGATACTTTACCAACATCAATTTCATCTACAAGAGCTCGAACTCTAACTTTAGACAGGTCTGCCATTGTCATTAACACAGTACCTCCACCCACAGCAGATGTTGGTGATGAAATAACTTGGCCAACCTCAACAGGTCGAGAAATTACAGTTCCTTTAACAGGAGATCTTACAATAGTGTCGTCCAAAGCAATTTTTGCGTTTTCAAAAGATACTTGAGTTCTCACTAAACTCGACCTTGCTTGCGCTAAATTTTCTTGAATATCTTCAAAATCTTTATCTGAAATACTTCCTTGAGAATGAAGTTCTTTGCCTCTGTCATATTGCGATTCTGCATTCTCAAGTCTTACTTTTGATGCTGCAAGGTCAGACTTAGATTGATCTAATATATTTGTGGGTGTTCTTTGATCGATTTGTCCTAACATTGAACCTTTTTGTACATAATCGCCAACTTCTGCACCCAAAAATAAAACTTCACCTGATGCCTTTGATTTTATTTCTACAGATGAGATTGCCTCAATAATTCCGGAAGCTTCAATAGTTAATTCTAATTTTTTTTGTGCGATGCTTTCTTTTTTATAAAAAGTTACTTCTTCTGATTTATCACTTGAACCGCAAGAGGTTAAGACAAAAAATATGGCGGTCATTGAAATTAAATTGTTATAGTAAATATTCTTCATAATTTAAGCTTCTGAATCAGATTCTATTAATCCATCTTTAATATGGATAATTCTTCTTGATTGTTTTGCAATATCCTCTTCGTGTGTAATTAATATTATAGTCTGCCCTGCATCATTTAGGTTTTTAAATAAATTCATCACATCTTCTCCAGTTTGAGAGTCTAAATTACCAGTAGGTTCGTCTGCAAATAAAATACTAGGCTTATTAACAAGTGCTCTAGCTATGGCTACTCTTTGTTGTTGTCCTCCAGATAATTCAGATGGTCCATGATTAATTCTATCGGATAAGTCTACCTGTCCAAGAACTTCTTTAGCTCTTTGCTCAGCAGCCCCCTTTTCAATTCCGGCATATTTCAATGGTAACATTACGTTATTTAAAGCTGAATTTTTTGCAAGCAAATGAAAAGATTGAAAAACGAAACCAATTTCTTTATTTCGTATTCTTGCTAATTCATCCTCATCAAGGTTATTAACTAACTGATTGTTTAAATAATAATTCCCACTTGTGGGTGTATCAAGACATCCTATTATATTCATTAAGGTCGTTTTGCCTGATCCTGATGGACCCATTATTGATATGAATTCACCTTTTTCTACAGATAAATCTACGCCTTTAAGAGCATCAATTCTTTGGTTCCCTATTTCAAAAGATCTAATAAGATTTTGTGTGTTTATTATCATGTGCAGGAGATATTATACAGCTCAAAGGACTTAACCCTCTGAAATTCCTAAAATGTCATTTACATAGCTAATCCAGCCCTCAGCAGAAATTTTTGTGTCTTCAAAGTCTAAAGCTATAGTAAAGTATTTTTTAGCTTCTAAGTAATCATTCATTTCATAAAGCGCAATTCCCATTAGAAGATCTAATCTACCTGGACTTTTTTTATATTTTAAATCTTTAGAAATAAGAAGATACTTATAAGAAGTCTCCCAGTCCTCTTCTTCAAAAGCAAATCTTCCAATCTTAAAAGCTGTATTCGGATCTTTTTCAATTTCTAATGATTTTTGAAGAAACTGAATTCCTTTAGTTCTATCTTTAAGAATAAAATACGAATCTGCAAGTAATTCATAATTCTCTTTTGAAGCCTCTACTATTCCTATATCAATTCCATATTGAATAGTTTTTATAGCTTTTTGAGGTAGATTTTTGTAAAGATAATATCTTCCTAAGTCTGTATATTCTTTTTCTTTTGTTAAAGTATTCTGTTCATAAGCTAGCTCTAATCCAGCCAAAGATTCATCGTCTGAGTCTTGGTTATAGTAAAGACCACTTAATTGTTTCCAATATTCTTTTTTATCTGGATTAACAAATATTAATAATTGTGAGATTTCTATTGCTTCTGAATATTTTTCAAGCTGAATTGCTAGTGAAAGCTCATATCCTAACCAATCTTCTTTATAAGAAGTTGAGAGTTTATTTGCTAACGATATGCTTTCGTATGCTTTCTCAAGTTGGCCTTCTTGAAAATATGAAATACCAAGCATAACTCTATCAATTGGAGAAAATAGCAATCTTCTTTTTTCAGCTATAGCTTTATATTCTTCTAATATTTTGATTGTGTCTGAATAATTTGAATCTTGAAAGTAACATTGGGCCAAATTTTTTCTTACTTGAAGTCCTGTTACCAATGGCATTTTTTTAAATTTTAATGATTTTTCATACCACGGGATTGCTTCTTGAAATTTACTTTGTATTGCATAAAAGTTTCCATAAAGCTGGTTAATAAGTGCTCTCTCATAACTTTGTTCGTTTAAGAAATATCTTCTAACAAAAATATCTAAGTCTCTTTGTGCACTTTTAAAATCATCCTCTTCAATATATTCATTTATTTGCTTTAAAAAATTGTAAGTAAATTGGTTAATTGAATCTTCATCTGCATACAAATTTGAATTACTTGAAATAAGAAAAATTGATATAAATATGTACTTATACATTGCAGCTAAATTCCACTAAAAGTTGTCCTTTTTGCACAACGGCAACTCCATCAATTGTTTTTGGTTTAAATTGCCATCTTTTTACTGCTTTAATAGCTTCTGAATTAAAAACTCTTGAGGGTTTAAATGATTCAATTGAGACATTTCTGACTCTTCCATTTTCATTGACAGTTAATATCATAGTTACTGATCCATTTATTCCATTAATTTGAGCCTCTCGTGGGCATCTCGGTGCTACCTTAACTATTGGCAGAAGCTGACTCATGCCCGTGCCCATAGACTCTAAGTTTCCAATAAAAGCCCCAGAAAAATCAGTAGGAAGAGAAAAATCTGGCATATCAAAGTCTAACTGCGCAACAGGTGGTGGTTTATTGACGTCAAGCTCTACCTGAGGCTGAGGTGGTCTTTTTGGAGTTGGTGGCTTATCAGGTATAGTTCTTTTTCTTTCTTGCAAACTATCGTCTTGCTTGATTCTAATAAACTCAACAAAACTTGGAGCATCAGAATTTTTTTTCAAAGATGAGGCTTGTGAAATTAACATTTGAATAATAAAAAATACTACTAAGGTCGCTATGATTGGTAAAATTGCTTTTATCCAACTACTATAATCTTTAGTCATTCTTTGCGGCAATTGAAATATTCTGGACACCAGCCAGTCTAATTTGATCCATTGCCTCGACCAATAGCCCAGATCTTGATTCTTTGTCAGCTTGAATAATTACAGAGCCTTCTGGATACTCTATTTTCAATCTTTCAATATTTGCTCTAACAGCTTTTAAATCAATTCTCCTCTTATCAATCCATATTTCATTATTTTGAGTTATTGCCACCAAAATATTGCCCTTTTCATCTCTTTCTGCAGTTTCGGCATTTGGTCTATTAATATCAACGCCTGTTTCTTTGACAAAAGAAGTTGTAACAATAAAAAAGATTAACATGATGAAAACAATATCCATCATTGGGGTTAAGTCTAGTCCAGACTCTTCAGTCTGCCTTCTATTTTTTCTTCTCAATGGGAGTAACCTCTTTGTTTAAGCAATGTTCGTATTTCACTTGAAGATTTATCGAGTCTTTGTGAAATATCTTGTCTGAAATACAAACCAAATAAAGTAATTACCATACTGGCCATAGTTGGAATAGTTGCTTTAGCTACTCCTGAAGACATAGCTCTTGGATTACCTGTGCCGAGAAACGATAATACTTCAAACACCTCAATCATTCCATAAACGGTTCCAAGTAGTCCAATCATTGGACACATTCCGATGAGTCCATCAAGCAATTTTATATTTGAAAAAGAATCTCTTCTGAATTCAGATAAAAAAGTTTTTTCAACAAAAAATAGTTTTGTCGTTTCTGGAGGATTTTCATCTATGAATTTATCTAATTTAGAAGATGACCAAGTCTTTTTATCAAAAAAGATAAAAGAATATTTATTAAACAAAATATAAAAAATAATTAAAGTTAATATAAATAATAAATAAAGAACTGGGCCTCCTCTTGTTATTAATTCACTTAAAAACATTTTTAATCCTTAGATAATATATATGAAGCTTTTTCCTCTAATATTTGAACAATTGATGAGGTTTTTTCTGAAAGGTATGTATACATTCCTAATAAAGGAGCTGCAACTATTAAACCAAGCATGGTAGTTATTAGTGCTTGTGAAATACCTCCAGCCATTTGCTTTGGATCACCTGTGCCAAACAATGTTATTGCTTGAAAAGTTTCTATCATACCAATAACTGTTCCTAGTAATCCTAACAAAGGTGCTACTGCTGCAAAAAATTTAACCCAATTATTTCCCCACTCTATCTTTCCTGAATAGTTAATTATGAGCTCATCTAAAATATTTTCTTTAGATTCTCGTGATGATGAGGATGAAATAGATTCTGTCATGTCAAAAACAATACCTGAAGAATCAGTTGAAACTTCTTGAGAGTACTCTCTAAGTTTATAAATCTTGAATGCACTGAAAGCAGCACCAATTAGGCCAATGAAAATAATTACAAAACCTATTAATTTTCCTTGAGCTATTCTTTGAATCCAACCTGGTTTGTCTAGATACAAAGACAAAAGAAAACCGCGAGTTGGATCTATAGATACTCGATAGTAATCATCAGCTCTTAAATGTCTTTTTAAGGATCTTGTGATATTTGATTCAGGTTGTTTTGCAAGCAATTGGAAACTATTAAGAGCAGATACAGGAGTTACAAATTTACCATCATATGAAGCAGAAAATAAGCCATATCTTGTTACAGGACCTTGAAAACTCTCACCATCTGGATTAGTGATTTGTGCATTGATAGTTTTTATTTCACTACCAGCAACAATTTCATCAAAATACCCAAGCCATAAATCTTCAAGCTCAGTTAAATTATGAACTTTTACCTTACTTATAGCTTTTAATGTTTCAAGTCTGTCAGGAAATTCATAAAAAATTACAGAGTTATCACTTGCAGCAGCAAGCTCACCTGCATATTGCCGAGCAACACCGAATAATTCACCTAAGACGCCTATTTTAATTTGAAGTTTTTCTTCTAAATCTGTAAGAACTTTTTCATTTGATTCGAAATTAGCCTCGAGTCTTTTATTTCTATCATTTTCATTTTTAAGTTTTATTTTTGCATCGTTTAAAAGAATAGTTCTTTCAGCAACTCTGTCTAGGAATGATTTAAGCCGAATATTATCTTCATTAACATATATACTTTTGTTTGTTTTAACTAATTCAAGAAGTACGTTTATTTCATCATTTCTTAATTCATCCTCAGTTGGTTCTTGAGGCTCTTGAGCAAATATATTAAAAGCAAGTAAAACGATTAAAAAGTTAAATATTTTCATAATTATTCCGAAATTGGTTTAACTGGAAGAGAAATAAAATTAGGCGGAGCTTGTCTATTACCGATATCTATAGCGGCTTTAATTTCTGCGTCTAAAGATGATCCTTTATTCATCCATCTTTTTGCATTTGCATCCCAATAGCCTGTGTCTTTACCATTTGGTGTGCGATAATATAAACCCAATCTGCCTAGCCTAAAAAAATCTACTGCCTTTTCAGAATTATCTATTAATTGAAAGCCTTGATAGACTTCAATAGTTTTACCAAAATTAGCTTCAATCTGATAGGCTTCAAAAATTTTTCTAAATTTTTCTGCTGTAGTTATATCAGATCTTACAATTAGTGAATCAAGCTCATTAATTCGAGCAATCCTCTCATTCTCTAGGAATGGAATATCAATAGAAATAAATTTTGATAAAGAGTCGACCATCCTCTTAAGGAGAGGAAGAATATCAATATTTATATTATCCAAAGAATCCAGTTGATTTTTAATACTTTCTATTTCTTGGATTTGAGCAGAAATAATCTTAGCAAGTTGGTCATCATAATTTTTTAACGATTTGTATTCATTAAGAGTATCTTTGTATTCAAAATAAATTTTCTTAGACTCAATATCTAAATCATCAATTTTGTTTTGTAATTCAATTGATACATTGCTAGCTTCAACCTGAGTATCAATAGTTTTATTTACAATTTCTTGAGCAGAAATTGATATAGATATAGTTAAAAAAGCCAGTAATATTTTCATGTGCATATTATATATATATTTCGTTAATGTTATAAGAATCATTAAAAAAAGAGCTCTATGAAGAGCTCTTTTTATAAATTAGAAAAGTCTAGAACCTGTAACTTAGACCGGCAGCAACACTTCTACCACCAGCTGAGAAATAACCTCTATTATAGTAAGGGAAGCCATAGGCTTCATCTTTTTGAGGCATTTTATCTTCTAAATTACCAATACTCATCCAAACATTTAAATCAGGACTAAAGTTATAGTTACCAGATAGATTTAATATCATATGAGGATCTGTTTTGGAAGGAGTTGAATAACCGCTGTAAGCTTCCATATGTCCTGTTCTGTCTGTATAAAGAGAAACACTAGCGTCTTCATATCTCCAAGTTACTCTAATGTTCTGTTGAGATCTAGGTTCATACAAATACACATCAAGCGCATCCTCTTCCTCAGAATAACTATCAAACTTTGTAGCGCTCTTTAATATATGTGATGAAGCTACTGAGAAGAAGAAATCACCAGCATTTTCTGTCTCTAGTCTGTAGTTCATTGACCAATCTGCACCCTCATAGTTTATATATGATTGGTTAGAATAAGCAGGTCTAACTTGATCAAATGTTCCAATTGGTAAAGGTCCACCAAGGGGATCCAGTGGTGGACTCCGCGTGATTTTTGCAAAAACATCATCACAATTTCGTGTTGGGAATTCATCTCTCATAAATGTTTGGAATTCATCTCCCCAAATACACTTACCTTCTGCGTAGTTAATAGTGTATGGATTTTCTCTGGTAACAGCAGATTCAAGCATAACTTCATATAAGTCTAAGCTAAAGTTAAGGTTATTACTTACATCCCAGACAAGTCCAAGTTGGAAGTTTTCTCCTTCTTCTTCTTCAAGTGTAGTATTACCTGAGAGAATTGCTTGCACACTTCCTGAACCAATCTCACAATCACGATAATCTGTATAGTTATAGGTTGTTGGTTGTGCTTTTACATATGCATAACAGAAAACATAATCTTGGAAACCATTATAATAACCAGAGCTTTCTTTTTGGAATAAATAATTCATATCAGGAGCTCTAAAGGACTCAGAAAAGGAACCTCTAATTAATAAATCTTCATTAGGTCTGTAAGCAAAACTAAACATAGTTGATTGTCTAGAACCAACATTTGATGAAGCATCGTCGTAACTGTCATACCTAGTTGCAAAGTTAACTTCTGTTTTGGCTGTTAACTGAGTAGAAAGCTCAACACCAATAGAATCTCTATCTCTTGTACCGCCTCCATCTATTGCTGAGCCTTGAATGAATACAATTGCACCATCAACTGAATCATCATCTAATCTTCCAGGTGCTGGAGTAAGATCATATTCTTGTTCCTGATGATCTGCAGATACCGCGAAACCAATAAACTTACCAGCTAATTCAAATTCACCAGAAATCTGAAAATCAATAGTAGATTGTTCTGCAACAGCAGTCATACCATCATCAGCTAACCAGCTTCCGAGCATGTCATTTGTAACTTCGCCAAATAATCTATCTGTTAAGAAACATGATGATCTTCCATAAAGATTCTGCCAACCACAAACCGGATCAGATATACCATATGAATTTAAGGTAGCTTGACTGTAATTGTAGCCATAAAGATATTCTTGATAAGTACCTTTTAATAAATTGCCATCGGCATCAGTTGCACCAACACCAGCAAAGTAATCATACATTTTGTTTGTAAAAGTCTGAGAGTCATCCTCATAATCATATTGGGTAGTGTTAAAGCCTAAAGACCACTCATAGCCTCTATCAGTAACGCCGGATAATCCAATAAATGCATCAGTTAGCTCTTCTTCTATATCAGTTCTTGCTTCAGCATTAGGAGCATTATTTGCAGAGAAATATCTAACAAAATATGGTACCTCATGATAGCCAACTGATCCAAAAGGGACTTGGTTTGATGGGTCTGTTGAGGATGCTGTAAATTCTCCAACTCTTCTTGGGTCAATTATACCGCCACTCATAAATAAGTATCTATTTACTTCACTTCTGTAATAAGCAGTATCTTGGTAAGTATATATTCTTGAATCTAGTGTTAATCCGTTATCAAAATTATGAGTAAATGAGAGCATCGCTGACATATCTTCTCTTTCATTTCTCATTGTTGCAGATGTTCCACCAAACCTATCTGAACCATAGTCATGACCACAAAAATGTCCTGGGTAAGATCCTCTATAATTATACTCAGGAACTTGTTTATCAAAATCAAAGAAATCAGGTGAAATTGTTGAACAAGGTATACCAAATTCCTCAGAACCATAGTATCTATTTGCACCACTTCGAGATGCTTGGGTATACCATAGCAATCCAGCTCTCGGTGAAATATAAGCGCTTCCATAACCAGGATCATCTGTGAATGAATTAAAGCCAGGTCTATCTGCATAATACATTGGATCAATCATTGTTCCGTTAACGCCAAGTGTCCAACTTGAATTACCAAAAAATCCACCTGTACTAAAAGTAACATCCTGAACCATTGAGTCGCCAGCTTCATATTGTCTCGCCCCAACTTCAATTTCACTGAAATCCTTACCTTGAAGTGTAATAATGTTAACTACACCAGAAACGGCATCAGAACCATAAATAGCAGAAGCGCCTTGAGATAGGACTTCAATTCTATCAACTAATCCAATTGGAACAATTCCGGTATTTACAATATTTCCTGCATTATTAAAAGGAATTGGGTAATCAGCAGTTCTTCTTCCATTAATAAGAAATAAAACTCTACCAGGTCCTAAATTACGAAGATCTAATTCGTTTGCATTTGGTGTAAAGGAATTAGTAAAAGATTCGTTTTGTGTATACTCATTAGCAGAAGGTATCGATTGAAGTGCTTCAGTAACACTTTGAAAACCAGAATCTTCCATATCTTGTTTAGTTATTACTAGCAATGGAAGAGCTCCTTCTTGCTGTGTTCTTTTGATTCTAGAACCTGTTACAACTACCTTTTCAAGGCTAACAACTTCTTCATCTTCATCAGACGTTGCATCCTCCACTGATTCCTCAGTAACAACTTCTTCTGTTGATGTATCATCTGAGTTTTCAACAACCTCTTGTGCAAGATCTTGAACTTCATTGTCAGCATATCCAGCTGAAATAAATAACAAGGTAAAAAATATAAGTGAATAATAATTAAATTTCATACGAATCCCCTTCGTGTTTAAATATATAGAAGCTTATTTTGCTTTTTTTATTTTTAAAATGCAATAAAAGCATGAATTTTATATATTTAAGGTTTAAAATAAAACAGTATTTTAAATATAGTGATGTAAAGCTCATTTGACATTGCAATAATCTAAAAATAAACTGTAATAGATATTCAATAAGGACTAAACAATTATGACTTTTAAAAAATTTAATAAATCTGCACAATTAATAATGCTTTCTGTAGCAATTCTTTTTATTGGTTCCTTTTCTCATAACATATTAGCTCAAGATGGATTAATACCTTTAGAGCACTTTGCTTGTGCTCCAAATCGTAATTCGTTTAGTATTTCACCAGATGGAAAGCATATGCTCATAAGAAATACTATGAAAGAAAATGAGTGCGATATTATGCAAGATAAATCTCAACCGGTTGAAGATGAATACTATCTTCGAGGCTTAATGCTTTTAGATCTTGAGACAATGAAATCAAAAATAATAAGCAGAGGAACTGCATCTGATGCGGTTAATAGCGCTGGCTGGCTTAATAATGAACGAATTTGGTACTCTCCTAGATATAAGCAGGGTCAGGGTGTAAAAAGTCAAGTAGTATTTGCTGTGAATTTAGATGGGTCTAAAAGAAAATTAATTAGACAGAGTGAAAGTTGGAGCGATAGATTCCAGATATATAACTACAATATGTCAGATCCTGAAAATGTTTTTGAGATGAATAATACTAGACGTCCATTTGTATACGATTATTACAAACTGAATGTCTACACTGGTAAAAAAACATTAATTGCTAGAGGACCAGATATGGGAGATATGAAAGGAATTGCAACAATCGGTCAATCAATGTATCCAGATGGAATGCCTATGGGTGTTCTATTAGATAAAGGCCTTGATCGAGTCCTCTATAGATATATGAAAGATTCAAAAGAATGGGTTGAGCATTTTAGCTTTAAATGCCAAGAGCCTGGATTCGTCCCTGTAGGAACATATAAGGGAAAAATAGTAGTATCAGGTTCAAAATTTAGCCCCTCAGGTGAGCTTTTAGAAGAAAATGATACTAATGCTTTGTATTTTTATGATATGGATACAAGAGAGTTTTCTGAAAAACTTTACCAAGACCCAGATTATGACGTTAGTGGATTAACTGGAAGCTGTAGACAAGCTAGTGGCGGTGGCTCATCAAATAGAATGACTTCAGAGCTTGAATTTGTCTCCTATTCGACCTTAAAACCTGAAAGAGTTTATTTTGATCAAGATGCTGAACAGATATTTGCTACAGTTCAATCAGTATTTCCAGATGATTTTGTAAGCATAACAACAGCGAGTGCAGATAAAATGATAATGGTTGTAAATGTATCTAATTCAAATAATCCTGGTGATTATTATCTTGTAAATCTTAAAGAAGGAACTGTTAAGTTACTTTTTCAAATTGCGCCATGGCTTGATAGAGATATGTTAGTTAAATCTAAGCCAGTTAAATACATAGCTAGAGATGGTCTTGAAATTCCAGCCTTACTTACATTGACGAAGCAAAAAACTGATAAAAATTATTTCATTATCATGCCTCATGGCGGACCAAACACCAAACAAAGAATAGGTTACGACTCTTGGGCTCAATTTTTTGTTAATAGAGGAGTTAATATATTACAACCTGACTTTAGAGGCTCTACAGGTAATGGAACTGCACATTATGTAGCAGGAAATACTCAATGGGGTAAAAAAATGCAAGATGATTTATCAGACGGTGTTGCTTGGGCTATTGAAAATGGATATGCCGATGAAGATAGAGTTTGTATTGCGGGGGCAAGTTATGGTGGTTACGCTACTATGGCTGGATTAGTATTTACTCCAGAATTATATCGATGCGGTATTAATGCAATTGGTGTAACCGATATGGAGCAACTTCTTAATGATTATGCTAGAAGGTCGAGCATTTTGTCATCATGGGATGAAGAGCCTTTATTGGAATGGGGCAACATTAGAACAAAAGAAGGTCGAGATTACGCAAATGAAACGTCACCACTTTTATATGTAGATAATATTGTCGCCCCTCTTCTGGTACTTCAGGGCTCCAATGATTATATTGTTGAGGCATATCATGCTGAAGATCTAATTTCTGAATTAAAAGCTAAAGGCAAAGTATATGAATCAATGTTTCAGAAATACGAAGGTCATTGCGTTACATATTGTGGAGAGAAGGCCTCTCTAGAATACCTTGAAATACAAGAAAAGTTTGTTAATAAATATCTAAAAAATTAAAAAGCTGGAAAACCGGTTTGTGCATTTCCTAGGATGAGGGCGTGAACACTTTCAGTACCTTCATAAGTGTTAACAGCCTCTAGATTCATGCAATGTCTAATAATATGATATTCATCACTAATGCCGTTGCCACCGTGAATATCTCGTGCACTTCTTGCAATGTCTAAGGCTCTTTGACAATTATTTCTCTTTACCATTGAAATCATCTCAGGCTTCATCTTATTTTCATCTATTAATCTACCAACTCTCAGGACAGATTGCAGCCCCATAGCTATCTGAGTTTGCATATCTGCTAATTTTATTTGAATCAGTTGCTTAGATGCTAATGGTTTTTTGAATTGAACTCTTTCAAGCGAATATTCTAAACTTGCACTCCAACAAAACTCTGCTGCTCCTATTGAACCCCAACCAATTCCATATCTAGCCATATTTAGACATGAAAAAGGACCTTTGAAGCTTTGAACTTCTGGAAGTACTTTTTCATCAGGTACAAACACATCTTCAAGAAAAATTTGTCCAGTTATTGATGCCCTTAGTGAAAATTTTCCATCAATCTTTGGTGTATTTAAACCTCTTGATTCTCTATCTACAATGAATCCTCTTAATATACCCTGCTCATCTTTGGCCCAAATAATTAAAACGTCTGCTATTGGAGAGTTGGTTATCCATGTCTTAGAACCATTGAGAATATGGCCACCATCTGCTTTTTTTGAATTGGATAACATTGAGCCCGGATCTGATCCCGCATCTGGTTCTGTTAAACCAAAACAGCCTATCAAGTTACCTTTAGCCATTTCTGGTAAATAATGATTCTTTTGCTCTTCCGAGCCAAATTTATGAATAGCGTGCATAGCTAATGAGGTTTGCACGCTAAAAGCTGATCTGTAACTTGAATCTACTCTTTCAATCTCTCTTGCAATAATTCCATAAGAGACATAATTTGCTCCAGCACATCCATATCCTTCTATAGGCGCCCCAAGAAATCCAAGACCACCCATTTCTTTATATATTTCTTTATCAAAAATTTCATTTCTATTAGCCTCAAGAATCCTTGGCATTAGCTCAGACTGACAATAGTCTCTTGCAGATTTTTGGATAGCTAGCTCTTCACTAGAAAGCTGTTCATCAAATAATAAAATATCTTTAGTCATTATAATTTTAAATTTTTTCAACCCTAATAATACCAAATCTTGGAGAAGAAAATGTAATTGAATTACCAGTTAATGATGAAGACACTAATTTGATCATTTGGTTGCTATTGCCGCAAATGATTATTAAAGGTATATCATCTTGATTTCTTAAAACAAAATCTAATACGAGCTCTTCAATACCATAATGTTTCTCACCATGAAGGTCTAAATGTGTAATGCCTCTTTCTTGAAAAACTAACATAAACTATTATTACTCATATATATTTAAATTAAAAAAATTATGGCTAAACTACATTTTTTTTATTCAACGATGAATGCTGGCAAATCAACATCATTACTCCAAGCGAATCATAACTATAAGGAAGCTGGTTTGGAAACAATGGTTTTTATACCCAAAGAAATGGAGGCTTTTTCTGATGGCAAGATTGTTTCTCGTATTGGTTTAGAAAAGAAAGCAATAATCGCTGATAAGAATCTTAATTTTTTGCAATATATTAAAGATAACAAAACTAAAAATTTAGCTTGTGTGCTTATTGATGAAGCACAATTTCTAACTAAACAACAAATAATGCAACTAGGTGAAGTTGCAGACACAATGAGTTTTCCTGTTCTTTGCTATGGAATTAGAACAGATTTTAAAGGTGAATTATTTGAGGGTAGCTCCACCCTGCTCGCTTTGGCTGATAATCTTATTGAACTTAAAACAATATGTTCAATATGCGCAAGAAAGGCGACTATGGTTGTTAGACTTAACTCAAAAGGCGAAGTTTTAAAAGAAGGTTCGCAACTTAAATTAGGTGGAAATGATATTTATAAAGTTGTATGCAGGAAGCATTTTAGAAAACTTACCAAACTAATATAACTCAACAACAAATTACATTTAAAGTAATTGATATATATACTTAGTTTATATATTAAAAAGGATAATAAATCATATGAAATACATTAATACCCAATATCTTCTTGATAAAAGACCAAAAGGGATGCCTGAAGATGATTGCTGGAAAATAAATGAACAAGAAATTACTGAACTTAAAAAAAATGAAGTGCTAATTAAGGCTAACTATCTTTCTATTGATCCATATATGAGGGGGCGGATGAATGATTCAAAATCTTATGCTGCACCTGCAAAACTAGGTGAGCCTATGACAGGAGAAACGGTTGGAGAAGTTATTGAAAGTAATTCAAACCTCTACGCAATTGGAGATAAAGTCTGTGCTCACAAAGGATGGCAAACTTATATTAAAACTAAAGATACAGATCCAGCCTTAATAAAAGTACCAGAAAGTGATATTCATTTATCATCTTATTTAGGCACGTTGGGTATGCCTGGAAGAACGGCGTACTTTGGACTAAACAGAGTTGGAAAACCAAAAAAAGGTGAAACTGTAGTGGTTTCTGCAGCATCTGGAGCTGTTGGAACAGTGGTAGGACAGTTAGCTAGAGAATATGGCTGTCGAGTAATTGGAATTGCTGGTGGACCTGAGAAATGCTCGTTTGTAAAAGACGTTCTAAAATTTGATGAATGTATTGACTACAAAGCTGGCAACTTAGATACAACGTTAAAAAACGCTTGCGAGGATGGTATTGATATATATTTTGAGAATGTTGGAGGTCCAGTTACGCGAGCTGTTGCACCTTTACTTAATGAAGGTGCAAGAGTTCCAATCTGTGGTTTTATTTCTCAATACAATGCAGAGGATATGATGAATGTGGAAACTCCTTTTCATGTTCTTGGAGCACTTAATCCAAAACCAGAACATAGATTTTTTGTTGTAACTGAGTGGATGAGTGAATGGGAAGAAGCCACAAAAGAACTATCTTCTTTAGTCTCAGAAGGTAAAATCTTGTATAGGGAAACTATTACTCAGGGGTTTGAAAATGCTCCAAAAGCGTTACGAAATGTTTTAACAGGTAAAAATTTTGGTAAGCAGCTTATAGAAATATGATAAGTTCAAATAGATATTTGACCCTTTAAATATTCAACAGCTTTTCCACCAATAATAATTCTGTCTCCTTTATTTTCGCAGTAAAGCATTCCTCCCCGATGTGAGAGTTGCTTTGCTACTAGGGAATTTTTATTAAGTCGATTACTCCAATATGGGGTCAGTGTTGTATGGGCTGAACCGGTTACTGGATCTTCGTTAACACCAGATCTAGGAAAAAAACACCTTGATACAAAATCAGATGAATTTCCAGGTGCGCTCACTATTAATCCTCTAGCATTAAATTTACAAAGCTTTATAAAATCTGGATTCATGTTTTTTACTAAAGATTCGTTGCTAAATATTGCTAATAAATCATCTCTGCCCTTATAAAGTTCTAATGGTCTAATGCCTAATACCTCTTCTATGCCAATGAAGTTATTTGAGGGCTTATAGTTATCCCTTGGGAAGTCCAAGTATAAAAACTCTTCACCTCTTACAACTTTTAATGTGCCGTTTTTTATAGACTCAACCTCAAACTCATTAGCTTCTTTATCAATATAATTAAAATAAACAAAGGCTGAGGCTAAGGTTGCATGACCGCATAAATCTATCTCACAAGAAGGAGAAAACCATCTTATAAGATATTTAGAATTTTCTTTTTTTATAAAAGCTGTTTCTGAAAGATTATTTTCAGCTGCAATATTTTGCATTAATTTTGAGTCATTTAAATCAGAAAAGATTACAGCAGCTGGATTACCGGCAAATAGTTTGTCAGTAAAAGCATCTACATAATAAATTGGTATGCTCATCAGAAAATATAATATTTAAAGATTAAGTGCCTTCTTTACTGCCAAGTGAACAACCTTACCACCTTTAATGTTAAGACCGGCGGCAAGATGGATATCCTCTTCCAGAGCTTTATCGATTCCTTTATTGGCTAATGTTTTTACAAATGGAAGAGTTGCCTCGTTTAATGCATGAGTAGCAGTTAAAGGAACGGCTCCTGGCATATTCGTAACACAATAATGAAGGACGCCATTCTCAAGGTAGGTAGGATTATCATGATTTGTAGGCCTGCTTGATTCAAAACAACCACCTTGATCAATTGAAATATCAACCATTACTGCTCCAGGCTTCATGTCTTTCAGCATTTCAGTCGATACCACTTTAGGAGCTTCTCTTCCAATTACGTATACTGCGCCAATAACTAAATCAGAATCTTTGATTGCTTCAGTTATATTTTTCTCTGTAGAAATAATATATTCAATATTTTTATTGCCGAATTTCGTTTTTAGTTCCTCTAATCTCTTAGAGCTTAGGTCAATTACTTTTACGAAGGATTTATTGGCAAGAGCTTTTTCAATTGCTTCTGTTCCAGCAACACCAGCACCAATAATAGTAACAACTCTAGGTTCAATATCTTTGTAGGAACCTATTAAGGTTCCCATTCCTTTATTAGGCTTAAGTAAATGATATGAGCCAACTACAACACTTAATTGACCTGCAATTGCACTCATTGGTGATAGCAAAGGCATAGAGCCATCTGCAGAAGTTACAGTTTCTAAAGCAATACCTGTGATACCTGTAGAAGTTAGCTCTAAACCACTTTGAGTATCTCCTGCTAAATGCAGATAAGCAAAAATCGTATGATCTTTTGATAAGTATTTAAATTCTTCTCTAATAGGTTCTTTAACTTTAACTATTAACTCTGATGATTTATAAAGATCCTCAGGACTGTTTAATATTTGCGCTCCAGAATTAATATAGTCATTGTCCGTAAAGCCTATCTCATGTCCAGCATCTTTTTCTACAAACACTTCATGATTGTCATTGGTGAGTGCTTTTACTGAATCGGGTGTAAGGCCAACTCTATGTTCGTTATTTTTAACTTCTTTTGGAACACCAATTTTCATTCGATCATTTTATACTCATTTTTATATAAATTCTTTAAATATTACTTTGCATATTATAAATAATTAATATAATATTATATTCACAAAATATATATTTTATGCAAATACTTGAAAAAATAAATACTAAAAACGTATCTGATGCTTTTGCATTTTCCATGACACGATTTTTTAGATTCACTGCTGATACTTTTTTTGCAAAAAGATATGGTCATAGAGCGGTAGTTTTAGAAACAGTTGCTGGAGTTCCTGGAATGGTGGCAGGAGTATGGATGCATTTCAAAAGCTTGAGAGCTATGAAAGTTGGATACGGTGAACAAATTCGTGAAATGCTTGCTGAGGCTGAGAATGAAAGAATGCATTTAATGTTTTTTATAGCAATAGCTAAACCTAATTTTTTTGAAAGATCTATAGTGCTTGGAGCACAGGTTATTTTTGGTTTATTTTATTTATTTATGTATATATTTTTTACAAGAACAGCTCATAGGATGATTGGCTACTTCGAAGACGAAGCTGTTAAAAGTTACACAGAGTACCTTGAAATAGTTGAGTCAGGAAAAGTTGAAAACATCCCTGCCCCTCAATTAGCTATCCAGTATTATAAATTAGGTTCAGATGCGAAATTATCCGATCTAATAAAATGTGTAAGAGCAGATGAGCAGAATCATAGTGAAACAAACCATAATTACGCAGATAAATTATAAATAATATTTGATTACTTTTTTATAATCTCCAATATCTTCAAGACGTTAAATAAATGCTAAGATATTTTAAAAAATAACTTTAACTATAAATTAATCAAATATGCATACAGATGTTATTGTCGTTGGAGCTGGTATATCAGGTATTTCTGCTGGTTATAATCTAAAAAAAAGTTGTCCGAATAAATCATTTTTAATATTAGAAGGTAGGGAGAATCTTGGTGGAACATGGGATCTTTTTAAATACCCAGGAGTAAGATCTGATTCAGATATGCATACATTAGGGTTTAGGTTCAAACCATGGATGCATGATAAATCTATTGCAGATGGCCCTTCTATTCTTAATTATTTAAATGAAACAGTGGACGAACATTCATTAAGGGAGAATATTTTATTAAATCATAATGTAAATTCAGCAAATTGGAACTCACAAGATTCGATTTGGGAATTAGAAATTAAAGATAAAGACGGTTTAAAAAACATTACATCAAGTTTTTTGTTTTTATGTGGTGGGTACTACAGTTATTCAAAACCACATATACCAAACTTTAAAAATCAAGAAAATTTTAAAGGTCAAATTATCCATCCTCAGTTTTGGAATAATCAAATTGATTGTGCAAACAAAAAAATTGTAGTTATAGGCAGTGGCGCTACAGCAGTAACGTTAGTTCCGGCTATTGCTGAAACGGCGGAGCATGTAACTATGTTACAAAGATCACCAAGTTACATAGTGTCGTGGCCTTCAGAGGATGCAAAAAATAAGTTTCTTAAAAAATTTCTTCCAATTAAAATCACCTATTTTTTAATTAGATGGAAAAATATTCTTTATCAAAGCTACATGTACTTCATGGCAAAAAATTATCCAGAAAGAATCAAAAATAATATTCTTGATTTAATTAAAGATGAATTAGGGTCAGACTATGACGTTGATAAGCACTTTACGCCTTCATACAACCCATGGGATCAAAGGGTTTGTCTTGTGCCTGATAGTGACTTGTTTAAAGCTCTAAAAGAAAATAAGGCCTCTGTGGTTACGGATACGATTACAGAGTTTGAGTCTGATGGAGTCATGCTTGATTCAGGCCAAAAAATTACAGCCGATATCATAATCACAGCGACTGGAATAGAACTTAATTCCTTGAATGATATTAATGTCACTATTGATAAAAATAAAGTTAATGCTCATTCGAGGCTAACTTATAAAGGAATGATGCTGAGTGGTGTTCCTAATTTTGCTTATTCGTTTGGTTATGTGAATGCATCTTGGACGTTAAGAGCAGATCTAACATGTGAGTATGTTTGTAGGTTAATTAACTTAATGGATAAAAAAGGTGTGGAATGCTGTATGCCTATTGATGATGAAACAGCATATGGGGATGATGATTTGATTGACTTTACTTCTGGATACTTTCAAAGAGGTCTTCATTTTATGCCTAAGCAAGGTAATAAGGCTCCATGGAAAAGTTATCAAAACTATATAAAGGACATTTTTGCTGTAAGGTTATTCTCAATTAAGAACTCTAACCTAAACTTTTATAGCTCTAAAGATAAATAATGGTGGAGCTAATGGTTCAAAACTGGAACCAGCTTATCCCCTACTTCAAGCAATTAGATTATGTCTTCAAAGAATAGTTCTAACCTAGATAATCTCAAGTATGAATACGTCTATGGCAGTGTGCATAAAGATGGCAGAAGAAGCTTTAAGTCATTAGGTAACTTAATAACTCTAGCTTTTTAGCATACAAACAAATCTTTTTGCTGTAACTTC